>Ga0207104_1114_pt1 | contig 19624 bp, 15 predicted proteins | sample Alteio_BWMinHeat_79_FD_153538 | JGI IMG/M metagenome (GOLD analysis project Ga0207104, IMG submission 153538) | Enriched cells from forest soil in Barre Woods Harvard Forest LTER site, Petersham, Massachusetts, United States -... | ecosystem: Environmental > Terrestrial > Soil > Temperate forest >...
GGCGAGTATGGCTGACTTTGTTCATTTGCGTAAACCTGATATTGAGATCTATCGTTTAGCGCTTGACATTGCTCAAACAGAGCCCGAACAAATTATTTATATCGACGACCGCGTTCCCTTTTGCGATGTCGCCGCAACTCTTGGAATCCACGCCATCCATCATACAAGCTATGAAAACACTTTATCTCTATTTAGAAAAATTGAAGGGAATTAAGTTGAAAAAGTTAATGTCAGGATAGGCAGGATAAGAAAGGACGGATTGACCCAATCAATCCGTCCTTTCTTATCCTGCCTATCCTGACATTAACTTTTTAATTTAACTCCCTTCAATCTTCAATCGCTGAAACGGCGGCAGCGGATCGGCTCCGTCAAGACTACCATTGGCATTTTGAACCACCTGGCAATGACATCTACATGCTCTGCGTTCGTCTTTTCCCGCAGCGAAGCGCCATCCAACCATTGCTGTTTACGCATTGTCATCATCATGGCGTCAATTGTCTTGATCCGCCTTATGTTGCGCTTCCTGATTATCTTTTCGTCATCGCTTTGCTGAGGATTCTCAAGTTTCTTATCGATCGCCTCTAACTTTTTCTGTAAATATGTCAACTCCTCACCACATTGAACAACATTTTGTCGAAACGCTGTAAATCGTTCATCACTAGCGGTATCGATCAACATAGCCAGTAAATCAATTTTTCTTTCAGGCGGCAACACCGTATTATTCAAACCAAGCCGTCTTCGACAATATCGACACTTTCGCAAAATGCGTATGAACCACGCGAAAACTCGATATCCTCTACCTATCTGCCTGAAGCGCCATTCCCCCTGTGCGCTATATGCTGCAAAAATCGTGGTTCCGATGCCTGAAGCCTTTAATTCTTGCAAGGATCCATAAGAACAGCGATGTATTTGTTTTTCAGGGTGAATGGCGTTCCAAGCGTTTCTTGCATTTTCAAGGCCTATTATGCTGAGAACTACATCAGGATTTAATGCGATATTGTTAACCATTCTTCAATTTTTATAGGAAAGCAGATATCTGCGCAAACCATTGTGCATCTCAAAAAAAACAAATCCAGCTTTTTCAAAAATTTTGATTGAATAGTGGTTTTCCGGCTTGATCTCAGCATATAGGCGCTCCAATCCCAAGACATCAAAACCATAGCGTTCCGCAGCCAAAAGCGCTGGCTGTCCTAATCTCTTTCCGCGTGCAGTCGGATTGAAATTGATATTGATTTCGGCGCTGTTATCATCGAGGAGGTCAAAACGCACCACTCCTATGGGGGCGTCATCATAAGAGGCCAGCAACAAAACTTTCGCTGAGTCTTGAATTGTCTTTTCATACCATATTCTATGCTGTTCCCATGCTATTTCCGATGTGGCGCGCGACATTTGGCGTGTTAATGGGTCGTTGCGCCACTCCCATATCATTTTGCTTTCCAAGCCATCTGGATCGTGCTCGGTTTTATGCAATTTGACCCGCCGCATTTTCCACATATCGAGGAGAGCATTGACAATCCTGTCCGCGCCTTTGCCATCAATGAGCGCCTGACAACGCGTACTGAAGTCTTGGCGCTCTCTCCGTCCTTCAATAATCAAAAGCTTTTCACATAGGTCAGTCATATTTGTAATGACTAAGCCAAGGCGCTGCGCATGTGCAAAGCGGGCGATTATATTTTGGTGGTCAATCATCGGAAAAATAACCATCGGCGTCCCGGAAGCGGCAAGTTCCCAGACTGTTGTACTGGCCGCTGTAACAGCAAAATCCACTTCTTTGAATAGCGGCAACGGATCTGAAAGGTCGCTGTGCAGGCGGCAGGCATGCAGAGAGTTTTCAAGAGCGTGGGCGAGTTGCATTTGATGCCGATAAGCGGGGCCGGTGAGAATCTCTAGAGATAGGCGGCGAGGGTAGGCGTTCAGGGCTTCAACGGCGCATTGAGTCATATTCGCCGGATCTTCACCGCCAAAAATGATCAGAAGTTTGTTGCATTGTTCTGCAATATGGCGCGAAGGCAATGCTTGAAATCGCTGTCGCAATGGAACAAACGCCGGCCCGCATAATAGGGTTGTCCCCGACTTGATTTTCGACGCATAATCTTCGCGCGCGCTATAGACATTGCCAATGACAATGTCGGCGAATAAATCTCGATCGATCTGGTCATCAAAACTGATTAACAATTTACCGGTCGCATGCAATCCAGCCAAATATTGGCTGGTGAAATCATATGAATCCGCCACAATAATGTCCGCATCGCCAATCAAGTCCAGAGTGGTCTGCAAATCTTCTTCCAAATTCAATTCAGGTGAAATAGGGTGCGTTTCATAACCATGTTTGAGTAAAAGCTGTATGCCTGCGGGATGCGCTTTACAAATAAACCGGACAGAGGTGTTGTGCAACGCCAGAGCCTCAGCTAGCGCAATGCATCGCACCAGATGGCCTATTCCATAGCCGGCGCCTCCGCCATTTGCACGAAAAACCACCCTCATCAAAAAGCTCCTTTGAATAAGAAAGTCGCGTCGGGCTTTGACGCTATTGACGAAAGAGATTAAAGAGAGTTAAGTTTAAAAATTAATGTCAGGATGGGCAGGATGGATTGCATCTATGAAATGAGGGAGTTGAAACTCACAAAAATCCTTCTCTGCGTCGTCGCATCTCTGCTCCTCTGCGTTAAATGCTTGTGGAGGCATTTTACGCAGAGACGCGACGACGCAGAGAAGGATTTTTTTGTGAGTTTCAACTCCATCAAATCTCATCCGAATCTAGAAACCGGGTCAACCATCCTTTCTATCCACTCATACTGATGTTAAATTTTAAATTAACTCCCTTTAATCTCTTCGCCTCTCTGCACTTTTGCGTGACTTGCGCGGTAATTGGGGTCAGACCTGACCCCAATTACGCCTCGAAAATCTATTTCTTTTCTGTCGATTGAACTTCAGCGCCAACCTGTTGTTCAGCTTTGGCTTTATCCGCTTCAGCTTTATCTGCTTCAGCTTTGATTTTATCCGCTTCAGCTTTATCTACTTCAGCTTTGACTTTATCCGCTTCAGCTTTGATTTTATCCGCTTCAGCTTTATCCGCTTCAGTTTTGACTTTATCCGCTTCAGCTTTATCCGCTTCAGTTTTGACTTTATCCGCTTCGGCTTTGACTTTATCCGCTTCGGCTTTGGCCTTATCCACTTTAACTTTATCGGCTTCAACTTTGGCTTTATCTGCTTTAACTTTATCCGCTTCGGCTTTGGCCTTATCCACTTTAACTTTGGCTTTATCCGCTTTAACTTTATCCGCTTCAGCTTTGGCCTTGTCCGCTTTAACTTTATCGGCTTCAGCTTTGGCCTTGTCCGCTTTAACTTTATCGGCTTCAACTTTGGCCTTGTCCGCTTTAACTTTATCCGCTTCGGCTTTTGCCTTATCTGCTTTAACTTTATCCGCTTCAGCTTTGGCCTTATCTGCTATGGCTTTATCCGCTTCAGCTTTAGCTTCAGCTTTAGCTTCAGCTTTAGCTTTAGCTTCGGCTTCAATTTTAGCTTGTGCTTCAGCTTGTTTAGCTTTATCCGTCTCAACTTGTTTTGAATCTGCAGAGCTTTTCTTATCCGCTTCAATTTTAGCTAAATCTTCAGCGCTTTTCTTATCCGCTTCAATTTTAGCTAAATCTTCAGCGCTTTTCTTATCCGCTTCAGCTTTGGCTGAACCTTCCGGAGTTTTGTTATTAAGCTCTTTATCTCCTTCATCTCCATCCGCTTTTACGTCTGGATTATTTTCTTGTGGGGGAGTTTTGCCGATAATCGCTTCGATTGCCGCTTCCGCCTCTTCAAGTTTTTCATCGCTTAAGGCCTTGATTGCCGTCTGATAAACCTTCAGTATCTGCTTCTGTTCATCCGTTAAACTCTTTGGATCCAGATGATTACAGATAACGACTTCAACCAAGCGTGCAGCGCCTCGTTTTTGCCATTCCACCCATGTTTTATTTGGACCTTCAACGCCATTTGCATCACTGCCATCTGGATAATACAAGCCACCTGGCAGTCCTTTTGGACCGTCCAAGTATTCTCCTCGAGCTTTGATGACTCCCTGTTTTCCCAAAAAGTCTAATTTTCTTGAGCTCTCTTCTTCATGCATTTTAGCGTTTCTAGTTTCGCTTTTAGCTAGACTGCGCTGCCATAACGCTAGTCCTCCGAAAAGGAGCGCTACGCCGCCCACAACGCCGGCGATAATGGGAACAACAGATAGAAGCAGCACGACAGCGATAGCGGCCACCACTGCAGCGATCCAGAGAGCTGTAGAACGAGTGTCATATTTGCTCACATTGTTTCTGCAAGTCACGCCGCTTGCCTGAGCTTTTTCCCACTCCTCGACGCATTGTTTATATTCTTCGTCCGTGCTCAAGACTTTAACTGGCTTATATTCCACACCCTTTTCATCTTTACCCAGATAACCTGCTGGAATTGAAGGATCTTTAACTATTGCTCTAATCGCATCTTGATACATCGCGCATGCCTGCCACTGACTCTCTCTAATAATAGGATTAACAGAAACCATATGATTCTCCTTTAAATTAAAAAATAAATGCGCAACCTTTAGCTTTTCCCACACAATCTTTGATATGGGATTCATTCTAGATAAGAGCTCTTTAACGCTCAATGTTTTTTTTATCTTTTTTATTTTTCTCTTTGTTCTTCACTTCTTCTGAAATATTCATTAAAAGACCGACCCCCATGATATTCGCGATTAAGGAAGTTCCTCCCTGACTAAAAAGGGGGAGATTTAGTCCGGTGCTGGGAAGCAAACCGGAAACCACGCCTAGGTTAAGAAAGGCCTGGAAACTGATTAGAAAGGTTATAATTCCGGCCAAATAGAAGGAAGCAGGGTCGACAGCCTGGCTTGCGATATAAAAACCCAAGTAAGCCAGACAAGTGTAGAGAGCAATCAACGCGGCCATCCCTGCAAATCCAAACTCTTCGGCATAGATTGCGGCGATATAATCGTTTTGGGCTTCCGGCAGATAACTAAGCTTCTGCCAGCTATTTCCAGGTCCCTTTCCAAGCAGGCGGCCTGATCCTGCAGCGATCTTGGCCTGATAGGGCTGATGTCCCTTTCCTTTGAGATCGAATTCGGGATGAAGATAGACTTTGAGACGCGCTGCAACGTATGGCAAGTGGTAGGCGAACGCTCCGCCGATGACGAGGCATATGCAAAGAGGCAGTCCCCAATATTTCGCAGGCACATGCATCAATAGACACAATGCTGCGATTCCCATGCCGATTACCGCCGCCGTTCCATTGTTGGGTTCGACCATAATGAGGAATATTGGGACGGCTAATGTTCCTATCAGTTTTAAAAAATCGGAAAAGGTGAAAATCACCCCTTGGAACTGCAGCAGACGATGGATGAAATAAGCCGGCGCCAAATATTTTACAAATTCAGAAGGCTGGAAAGAAAGCCCTGCGACGCTTAGCCAGCGACGAGATCCATTAACTTCACGTCCAACGCCCGGAACAAGCGCCAGCAGCAGCAAGAAAGTGAATGCAGCCAACAGTGCAGGACTATATTGAAGCAGGCGGCGATAGCCCATCACCCACACCCCTTTTGCCAATGCAACGCCTGCAATTGCATAATAGATCTGCCGCAACAACGCCTGATGGACGCTGCGGTGCAGATCATGATCAAGAACATCCGCGGAGGTTGTGCTGAAAATCATCACCAGTCCAATTGAAAAAATCAAAGTGGCGCAGATGAGCAGCAGCAATTCATGTAGAGACAATCTTTTATCGAACACGAATTTTATCGCCGATTTTCAAGTTGCGAGCTTTTTCTTCATTGAGATTATTGAGTAGAAGCAGCTCATCTACTTTGAGATGAAACTGTTTGGCGATCTTCCAGGGGTTGTCATTCTGCCTGACAGTATAGTACTGAGGCGCGTCGCTTTGAGCGATTTGAGCGTCTTTTGTTTTGGTCGTCGCTGTTGAAGCCGCGACGGCTTTAGAGGCGCTGGAAGAGCTCTGGCTCTTTTTTTCAGAAGAGATCGGAATGCGCAAAACTTGTCCGATGCTTAAGCGATCTGTTTTAAGTTGATTAGATTGCTTGATCGCGCTGATCGTCGTTCCATTTGCACGTGCGATTTTATCCAAGGAATCGCCGCGCTTCACAGTGACTTCAACACACTTGGAAGAGGGAGGAGAAGAGGATTCCACCAGGGTTTTCTGTTGGGGAACAGGCGTTTCAGAAGGGGCTGGAGAAGATTCTTCATCATCGATGATTGTTTCGTCTGCAGCGCTGTCTGTTTGAGGAGAGGCGTTGGCAAAATCCTTCAATGCATTATCCACTTCATCGACGGTCGCCGCTTTTGCGGATGATATCGCCTCTGTTGCATTATCCTCTAGATTGACCTCAGTGGGCTGCGCATCTGCAATCGCCTGTGCGATCTCTACAGGTTCGCTGCTGATTTTATCATCATCGGAGTTGATCGCCATCATAAATAGGATGGCGAGCAAGCCGGCGTTGACAAGAGTTGCAATAATAATGATGTCTCTACGCGTCATTGTAAACCTTCACTTTATAGTTGTTCGACCGCACGTTGAAATTCTTTGCCGCGATGAACGTAATCGCGGAACATATCAAAGCTTGCGCAACCTGGCGACAATAGGACGTTGTCTCCAGGAGCCGCGATGCGTGCGGCAAAGGCGACAGCCTCTTCCAAGGTATTCAACAGCTCCACATGCAATGCATGACCAAGATCCTGCTTTATTTTAGGCGCCGCTTGACCTATTGCGCAAATGCATTTAACCCGATTATTAAATGCGGCGATCCATGGGGTGTAAGCTGCGCCTTTATCAACGCCTCCGGCGATTAAAACGATGTCGCCGCGAAGAGCTTCAACGGCTCGCATGACCGCATCAATATTCGTTCCTTTGCTGTCATCGTAGTATGCGACTTCTCCAATTTTTTTTACAAATTCTATGCGGTGCGCTGGCTTCTTAAAGGACGCCAACGCCTCGATGAACTGCTGTGCGGTCACTCCAAGATGATTGCAAAGGGCGTACGCCGCCATTACGTTCTCCAAATCGTGGCTTTTTCCACCCTGATATGCACAAGGTAGCACACAGACTAATTTATTGTTAATAAATAGGTTATGGAGATCGGTGAATAAGTCGGAATCTTGCGTATAGCCGTATGTTTTTGGAGCTATGCCCTTTAAGAGATAGCCGAATTCATCGCAGCATTTTTTTTCGAGGTAGAGGACGCCTTTTGGTTTGATGCGCTGGGCGATGTGCATTTTCGCTTCAGCATACGCCTCCATGCCGCTGTAGCGATCCAAATGATCGGGAGTGATATTGAGAACGACAGCGGCGTCGATAATGGGGCTATGCAAAGTTTCCAGCTGAAAAGAGCTGAGCTCCGCCACGATGATTTGATTGCCGACAAGGGCTCTCTCGGCCGCTTCAGACGTCATAGCGACGCCTACATTTCCTAAGGCGCAAGCGGACCTGCCGCTGCAGTTCAATATATGGGTTGTCAGAAGCGTCGTTGTCGTCTTGCCATTGGTGCCGGTGATCCCTAAAAATGGACCCTTTAGAAAGCGGCAAGCCAGTTCCACTTCGCCGATGATTTCCACCCCTGCGGCTTTGGCTAGTGCACGAAGGGGGTGTGTTTGAGGAATGCCCGGAGAAATCACAACGAGTTGAAAACCGCTGGGGTCGGCAATAGCCTCTTCATGCGAAATTTTCACCCCTCGCTGACGCAATCCTTCGATTTCGGGATTGCGCTGCAGTAAGTTCATGTCGCCGTCGACGGCATGCACGCATGCTCCTCGCCGCAATAAGAAATCCGCTGCGGCCCGCCCGCTGACTCCTAAACCCATTACTAAAACGTGTTGATTTTCCAGATTAGTCATAATTTTGATTTATTGAAATTTGAGAGAAGCCAATCCAAGAATCGCCAGCAACAAGCCGATGATCCAAAAACGAATGACGACCTTTGTTTCCGGCCATCCTTTGTATTCGAAATGATGATGAAGCGGAGCGATCAAAAAAATTCGTTTTTTGTTGCGCAGCCGGTAGCTTGCAACTTGCAAGATGACGGATAACGTTTCGGCTACGAAGACTCCTCCCACCAACCCTAATAGGAATTCGCGTTTTAAAAGCACTGCCGACACGCCAATGATTCCGCCCAAGGCCAATGATCCGGTATCGCCCATAATCACCTGCGCAGGATAGCCATTGTACCATAAAAAACCTAGACATGCTCCAATGAACGCACATAAATAAATGGCGATTTCTCCGCTGCCCTCGATGTACAAAATATGCAAATAACGCGCGATATCAATATTGTTTGAAACGAAAGCGATAAGCGCCAAACACGCCGCCGTCATGATTAAACAGCCTGCGGCTAGGCCGTCTAAACCATCAGTGAGGTTGACGGCGTTGGAGGCGCCGGCCACCACAAAGATAATAAATAATACAGCCAATATGGCAAGTCCCCCTGACAAGGTGATAAGAGGATCCTTAAAAAAGGGCATATAAAATCTTGAAGCGTACTCTTGAAGAGGGATGATGGTTGACGCTTGAATGGGATGTTCCGAGAAAGATGCGTTTTCAAGCGGCTTGGCTGATATGTATTCTTTAACCACTGGGGGCCTGAACCATTCTCCGAATTGCAAGGCTTGATTGAAAGCGGGAACAAGTAAATAAAGAGCTAAACAGCCTCCAAAGATGACTTGAGCAAGCAATTTTTTTCGACTGGACAGCCCTTTTGCATTTTTATTGCGCAACTTAAGGTAATCATCGCACGCCCCTAAAAGACCTAAGACGATGGTTGTTAAAAATAGAATCAGCGTAAAAACATGCGTAAGATCCATCCACAATAGCATTGATGCGACCATGGAAAAGAGAATAAGCGCGCCGCCCATTGTCGGGGTGTTTTTTTTATTTTTATGCAATTCTCCCAACAAGTCGCATTTTTCCGCTTTCGAGCGGATGGAATCGCCGATTTTAAGCTCATACAGTTTTTTAATAAACCGCGGCCCTAAAGAAATGGTCAAAATCAAAGAGGTCATTGCGGCAAGCATCATGCGCGTCGAGTAATAACCAAACACGGCAGGCGTCTTCACGTCGAATATCCGCGCTATCCAATCCATAATAAAGAAAATCATGATCTCCTCAATCGAAAGACTCCAGCAGACGCCACAGGCAAAGGCCGTTGGCGCCCTTCACTAAAACCACATCGCCAGGGCTGATTTGCCGTCGCAATTCCATGGTCGCTTCATCTAATGTCATCACCCAACAGGACGCCCGCTTGGCTCGTCGCCATATTTCGTTTATAGGCTTGCACTTTTCTCCGACACAAATCATGCTGTCAATATACTCAAGAGAAAATTCACCGACTTCCAGATGGCTTGTTTCGGATAAAACTCCTAATTCGCGCATCTCTCCAAGAACTGCGATCGCCTTGCCTCCAGGTTTTGGCTTAGGCAAGCTTTCCAACGCCGCTTTCATTGACATGACCGAGGCGTTATATGCATCATTGATGAAAAGGACGCCTTGTTTGATGACTTCCTGAAAACGGCGCTCAGGCAACTTCAACAGCGGCATTGCGGCGGCGATTTCTTCCCAGGAAAGCCCTAGGGCTCGCGCTACGGCGACGGCCGCCATAAAATTGTGAAGATTATGCTTGCCGGCGACAACAAGCGATGGCAACGCGACGCGCTCGGATGGAGTTGTGATTTTCAGTTGCTTTCCCTCTTCATGCACATAATAGTCCGCATCCGGCTGCGTAGTCGAAAATGATTGTTTCAAACAGGTTCCAATGTGTTTAATTTCATCAAAAACTTCAATATCCCGTGAAATAATGCCTAAAGATACGCGCGGATGGGACAATATTTCGCCCTTGGCCCGTGAAATATCGGCTAAGGAAGAAAAATTGCAAAAATGCACGGGCGCTGTTTTTGTGATGACGGCTATATCAGGCGGCGCGATCTGCGTCAACCTCAAGATCTGGCCAGGATGCGTCATTCCCATTTCCAACACCAAGACCTCTTCCTCTCCGGAAGTATGGTTAAGGATCGTCAGCGGCAGGCTGGTTTGCGAATTGCTATTGCCTGGAGAATCGCCTGTGCGATATTTTTGCTTTAACAGCGCGCTGATGAATCCTTTTGTGGTCGTCTTGCCTAATGACCCTGTCACCGCAACGATTTTTGTTTTGCGCTGACTCAAGAGGCGCGCAGCTATCTGTTGCAGGGCGTCGAGAGGGTCTTCAACGCCCAATAGAGCAAGCCCGCAATCGGGACCGGCATATGTTTTACTCACGACAGCGGCTTTTGCGCCCTTCGCCGCCGCTTCGCATAAAAAATGATGACCATCCGTTTTTTGTCCTTGCATGGCGAAAAAAACATCTCCAGGCATTACTAACCGGCTGTCGACAGCGGCTCTGCCGGAAAACCGGCTCATCAATCGAACCAATGAATTTAAAACCACTTCATCCATGCGCCTTTCCTCAAACCGCATCCAAAAATCGAGAGCTTCATCTTATTGTGTCGCCTGTTTTCAAACAATCAGAATCCTTAAGTTTTTATTATTTACCTTGCCAAATAATGGAAAATTATTTAAACTGTGCCTTGACTAACCTTTCAAATGGAGAGTTTCATGATAGATACAAGCAGAGGCATTAATTGGAGTTCGTCTATTTTCCTTATTACATACCAGGTTTTACTGCTTATTTCGCTTCCCTTCTATTTCTATTATTGGCCTATCCATATGGGAACAGTCATCGCGGCGATTGTATTGCTCTACCTGACAGGCTTAAGCATAACGGCTGGATACCATCGTTTATTTTCACACCGCGCCTATCGGGCGCATCCCATTGTAGAAGGCTTGATTTTGTTTTTCGGCGCCATGGCGGGACAAAGCAGCGCCCTTCGCTGGTGCTATGACCATCGGCTCCATCATGCGCATGTCGACACCGATCTGGACCCTTATTCGATTAAGAAAGGATTTTGGTACGCCCATTTTTTGTGGATGATCGAAGAGCCTCGTCCAATTGAACAGCGCGTTGTTCCAGACCTAATGAAGAATAAGCTGGTTATGTTTCAAAAAAGACATATTGGCAAATTAATGTTGTTTAGCAATGTCTTTGTTTTTCTAACCTTAGGGCCCCTTCTCGATGATTACGCAGGGGTGTTTTTCATTGCTTGCTGGCTGCGCTTATTTGCATTGCACCACTTCACCTGGTTCATTAATTCACTTGCACACACCTGGGGCGAAAAGCCATTCAGCCAAGAGCAGTCCGCTGTAGACAATTACTTCTTATCCATGTTGACATTCGGAGAAGGGTACCATAACTATCATCACACGTTTGCCAATGACTACCGCAATGGCATCCGCTGGTATCATTTTGATCCTACCAAATGGTTGATCTGGACCTTAAATAAATTTGGTTTAGCCTATGATTTGAAAAAAATGAGCGCCTATGCCGTTAAGAAAAAAATGGTGCTGGAGCACAAAAGCCTGCTCATCGAGCAGATCAAAGCCTTCTGGCATGGCAAAACAGATGAATTAGAAACGCAAGTCAACGAAGTTTCAGAGAGGCTCGTCAATAAAATTACAGAGTTCAACGAGCTTACAGAACAATACCGTCAGCTTAAAAAGATGGAAAACCACGCTAATGATGTGGTGGACACGCTTCGCAGTGAAATTAAAAGACTCAAACGCAGCCTTCGTGAAGACTGGCGGCAATGGGCGCAATTGTCACGCCATATTTTGCAAAGGACATAAAAGGACCTAAAGGACATAAAGGACCTAAAGGTGAGTCTGTGCAAAAAAAATTCATGCCGGCGCATGGCGGTTACCAGAATTTGCTTTCCTACCAGAAAGCGGAAATCGTCTATGACGCTACGGTTTATTTTGCCAACAGATTTTACCGCAAAGGGGATCGCACGATTGACCAAATGGTCCAAGCTGCGCGTTCCGGAAAACAAAATATTGCGGAAGCCAGTCAAGCTTCCGGGACTTCCAAGGAAATGGAAATCAAGCTCACGAATGTCGCTCGTGCGAGTCAAGAAGAATTGTTGATCGACTATCGAGATTTTTTGAGAACACACGATTTAATTGAATGGCCCAAGGACCATGCTTACACTAAGCGTCTGCGCGATCTCAACAGGCAGGCAGGCGCCAATTATGCGACATTTCAAAAGGGCATTGAAAATGAAAATCCAGAAATCTGCGCCAACGTGATCATTGGCTTGATAAAGGTCACCAATTATTTGCTTAATCGACAAATTAACCGGCTAGAGCAAGATTTTCTTAAAGAAGGCGGTCTACGTGAACGGATGACGCGCGTGAGGTTGGCTGTTAGAAATAGCAGCAAAGGATAAATGACCTAAGGGACGAAGGGACAAGGGACGAAGGGACAAGGGACCTAAAGGACATAAAGGACCTAAAGGACATAGCTAGAAACAAATAACGCTCACATATGTCCCTTAGGTCATTTGTGTCCTTTAGGTCCCTTGTCGCTTAGTCCCTTAGGTCCTTTATGTCCCTTAGGTCCCTTGTCCCTTCGTCCCTTAGGTCCCTTGTCGCTTAGTCCCTTAGGTCCCTTGTCGCTTAGTCCCTTAGGTCCTTTGTCCTTTCTTTATCCTTGACCATATTTGTTAAAATGCAGTATAAGTCAGTAACTTATTTATCGGTGGCATGGCCAAGTGGTAAGGCAGAAGCCTGCAAAGCTTCCATCCCCAGTTCGAATCTGGGTGCCACCTTTATTTTACTCTGAGACTTGTGTGTTGTATCTTGTCGCCACTCCTATTGGTCATCTGAGCGACATCACTCTTCGCGCCTTAGAGACTCTTAAAGCCTGTGACTATATCCTCTGCGAGGATACAAGGCACACGCTTCTTTTGCTAAATCACTATCATATTCATAAACCTCTGAAAAGTTTTCATAAGTTTAATGAAGCTCTCAAAGAAGACGCCGTCATACACGATCTTTTGTCCGGCCAAAGCATCGCTTTGGTTTCAGACGCAGGGACACCGGGCATTTCCGATCCTGGCGCAAAACTGGTTCAGCGATGCGTTGCTGAAGGCGTTCTCATTCAAGCCATCCCGGGGGCCTGCGCTGCAGTTGTCGCCCTTTCATGCTCTGGCTTCAATACGAACCGCTTTCAATTCATTGGCTTTCTGCCTCGCAAATCAGGCGAATTGCGCCGCGCATTGCAAGAGATCCTCTTTTATCCAGGCACATCCATCTGCTATGAGTCCGCTCGCCGTCTTGTGGATGCATTGCAACAGTTAAGCGACCTCGCTCCATCGCGTGAAATCGCCATCGGAAGGGAATTGACGAAGAAATTTGAAGAGATTCGACGCGGTCCAGCGGCTGAACAGTTAAGCTATTGGAAAGCGACCGATATAAAAGGCGAAATTGTTCTGCTTATTGCCGAAGACAGCGCATCAAAAACTCAAGAGTGGGAAAATCTTACGCCGCAGGAACACGTCGACCTGCTGCAGCGCACCTATCAACTGTCGCACCGCGACGCGATCAAAATGGCCGCGGAAATCCGAGGCGTCCCAAAGCGCAATATTTACAACGCAACGCTCGACTAATAGACGTTCGGTTTATTCGTCGAGCAAACTTTGCAATCGCTTCCAACAGTCTGCATCAATGATTTCTTGCCGGAAAAAGACTTCTAATAGAACCTTTACATTTGCAGCATTGCACATGAGGATAGCGGAGCCGGCCTCACTACCCGCAGCGCCATCGCAATAAAAATTTTTAATATTTTTCTTTAATATGTCGTATAGATTTGACGCGTGCCCCCCTCGTGGAGTTTGATAGTTCATTATCATATCAAGCATTTTACCATACTTTACAACTGTAATTGTTAATTTTTTATCACTACTACTTCTAATTATTATTATTTTATGACCTAACGATACATATCGCTCTTCTCGATATTTGTCAAAATTATTCAAAAACCGCCCTTTAAGAGAAAAATCGTCCTTTATTTTCAATGATGCTTTAGCTTCCTTTTCTTGAGACTCTGATTTGCCAAAGAAGTTTTGTATCCCCTCAAGAGCCTCTTTTCTAATACAACTTCGTTTATCCAGAAGTATATTAATTAACATACCGATGCTGGCTTGATCACTTGTTGTAATTGTAGAAGGACCATCCGAAGAAAATTGATATGTCCCTTTGAATCCGTGCGATTTTAGAAGTTTTATTAAATCTCCAGCGTCATTATCTTTAACATCTAGCGTTAGAATACATTTATTATCGATACGATTTGCAGTTATCCGTGAAAAAGAACTATCTACTGCTACACGTTCTTCCTTACAACCATTAACCATAATTTTAATTTCACCAGGAGTTAATTCAAGGCGCTCTATGTCTTTATCCAATTGATAAATCTCAGGGTTAAAGGGTTTAAAGTTAGGAATTGCGTCGTAAAACTCTCCTATCCATGCATTTTTTTCAACTTCTCTACCCTTTTCTTCTCCCTCTGCTCGAAGCGCTCGCCCCTCAGGTTTAAGGCTGTTTTTAATAACAAATTTATCGAAAATAAGAGAAATTTTGTGTAGTAAATTATCTTCCTCCCCTTCTTGTCTTTCTGATATCACTGATTCTAATATTAAGCATAATGAATTTAAAAATTTATTTATGTTTTCCGGTGAATTATCATTCTTTTTTGTAAAATCATTGTATAAATTTATAATTCTTGAAACTATCTCGTTATTTTTCGAGATGACGGCTGGTTCATTGCAACATGGGCATAGACATTTGTCTTCTCCTATGGTTTTTTTCGACTCATCCAAATATTTCTTGTCTACTGTATGGCCGCATTTCAAAAGTAGAGGGGCAACTATGATCTTCTCGTTTTCATCTCCAATATTTATTAATTCCTCTCCAATCGCCTTAACGAAATCATTTATATTTGACGCATTATTAATTGAATAAATTGAAGAACCACCTATGCCGCTCATATCAAACTCCTTTTTTATTAATAACAATACAACCGTATTATAAAACGAAAATATATTTTTATGCAAATATAATAAATTGATAATAATATAATAAATAAATTGATGAATAATAGATTAAGAGTAAGCTTAAGTTGTTTAAGACATGTCCCGGCGTAAGCGTCAATTGATCCTACTTATCCTAATTATCCTGCCTATCCTGACATTTCCTGTTCATCCCATCTTGACCTGACATTAATTTTTAAGTCATTTAATGAAGCCCGCATCCCTTTTCAAAATACTGCGTTGTAGAGGCGGGAATCATGTAATGGTTCCCGTATTCCCATGGACGCAAGTCGGGATTCAAAAGAGAGACAAACTGCTTTGGCTGACCATCAATTGTTCGGCTCCAGAGCCCCTGGCGGCCTCCAAGCGCCCAAAAAAACACCAAGAAAAAGCGTTTTTGAAAACAGGGAGGAGCCTTCCTTACACCATTGAACACAGTCCCAAGAAAACCTTCAGGCTGAGAATTAATAAAATTTGTATTATACAAAAAAGGAACCTTATCATAACCTAATTTCTGACGCCATTTCAGAGCCCAAGCGGCGCAATTCTTCACAAAAAGCTGATAAATTAAATATCCCATTCTACCGCGAAGAATATCCATTTTAATATCATTCATAATTTCCAAGGCCTCTGCAGGCGGCATGCTAAACACCGTTCCTCCGTGTTGACGATGACTTGTGTAAACGATCGGATCTGGAGAAGCGATGACGCCTGGCAATGCCTTGGAGACAGATGTCGCGTACTCAACTCCTTTACAAAGAATACGCAAAAGACGACACTGCTTTTTGAGCCACCGATGAGGGAAAGTCGTAGCGCTCTTGCCAAATGTGTACAAACGGTAGCCTTGCTGATCCTCTTTATCTCCTGGTATGGCGATCTCTCTATAAGCGTGAGTTCCTTGCATTTTCAGAGCGACGGCGGCGCGGGTCGCCATATTTCTGCCCGCCCAATTGCTCCCTTCCGCTAGGTCAACGCCCGCGTAACGCAATTTGGCATCCTGAAGGGAGATCCATTTCATAGCAGGCATGCGCTTCCACCACTCTCCTTCCATATCGACCGCTTCAAAAACGCCCAATTTTCCATTTCTTTCATTTTGACGTTCGGGATTCCACCTAGACATTCTCCCGGAATGCCAATTGCAAAGACCGTCGGCAAGAATCTCCACCTTTCCCCAAAATTCATTTTTTCGCGCGAATTTTTTAAAAATTTTTTGGACAGTGATAGGATAATTATTGCGTAAAATCACCTCATTGGAGGGATTCAATAGATCAAGCCACTGCGCTTCGCCATCAAGCGTTTTTGCCTCGCATTTCAGCATGAGCCCCTTCTGAAAACCATTGGCGATCACATATTTATGAACGCGTAAAGGCTCGCCATTGTGATACCCAAAACGTGAAGAAAGGTGGGATTTTCGAATCTGATGCTGCATTGCCGGATATTCCACAAACGCTTGAACAGAGTTTCGATTGCGAATCGTCCATTTGAAAAAAGCGATTTGCAATGCAGGATTTTTTAATAAAAAACGTAAGAATTTGGGATAACTGCAAGCGTCTTTCAAGCGCAGAAGGTCATCAGGCGTCAACGCCCTTTCTTCAGGCGCAAGGAGCTGCGTGTTTTTCCAGTTTTGGGCTAGCGTGCGAAGCTCCTCCGATAACTCTGCATCAACGTTCCTTGGACGCTGTTCGTAGCGATATTTCAAGGCTATAATGCTCAATTGCGTTTGCAGAATGGCATGGCGCAGGACCCCTGTCTGGCGCGTGCGATAGCGCAATTTCAGATGCGCCAGCCATCCTTGCGCCACAGCAAGATTGCTGTTGCAGCGCTGCACCGAAACTTCAGATAAATTTCCTTGATGATCGAAGGTCATAGGAGTCAACAAGGGATGATGATCTGCAGTCTGTTCGAGAAACCGAGCAAAAACAGCTGTAACAGCCGCAAGACGCCGGTCCTCTAATGAACCAATCAACCAACGAACGAGGCGCATGAAAATCCCCTCGCGGCGCCACTGACCCTGTTGATTGCATGCAATAGGGATTTTCCGCTGCACTGCAGTAAAGAAATCCATATTATTATTTCGGATAGCATAAGCGGCATCATTAATCATAAACGTCCATATGGATCCATTGCGCGATGAAACAAGGGCCTTATTCACTTTTTCGGTCACTAGAATCCCCTCTCTGTGTGCTCTGTGATCTCTGTGGTTGATAAAAAAGCTCGAAACGTTTTTATCAACCACAGAGATCACAGAGCACACAGAGAGGTGACCGAGTTCTTTCTTAGTAAGGGTGAACAAGGCCGAAACAAGGATGGTAGCTGGAGCTTATTAATAAATCAATTTGTCCTTTCATGACCTATCGATTTCTGATATATTATTGAGTTTTACCAATTTGAAAAAGGTCATTTATGCTGCCAAAAGCCTATGAAGCTAAAACCGTCGACGCAAAATGGTACCAATTCTGGGAACGGAATCGATACTTTGCAGCCGACGCTCACTCAAATAAACGCCCTTATTCGATCGTGATGCCTCCTCCCAACGTGACAGGCATCCTCCATATGGGACATGCCCTCGTCAGCACATTGCAAGATATTTTAATTCGATGGAAACGCATGTGCGGATACGAAGTTCTATGGGTTCCGGGAACGGACCACGCCGGCATCGCCACCCAAACCGTTGTTGAGCGCCACCTGATGAAAACTCTCGGCAAAAAACGCAAAGATTTTTCAAGGGAAGAATTTCTCAAACATGTTTGGGCATGGAAAGAGGGAAGCCAAGGGCAAATCCTAAGCCAGCTGAAACGAGTGGGATGCTCCTGCGATTGGGATAGGCTCCGCTTCACCATGGACGAAGGCAATAACCGCGCAGTGCGCGTCATGTTTAAAAAGCTTTATGACGCCGGCCTTATTTACCGCGGCGATTACTTGGTGAATTGGGATCCTGTCACGCAAACAGCCCTTGCGGATGAAGAGGTCGAATATGAAGAAAGGCGATCTTTCCTATGGACCATTAAATATCCTCTTAAAGATGGATCGGGATCTATTCACATCGCCACCACCCGGCCTGAAACAATGCTTGGCGACGTCGCCGTTGCAGTGTCTCCAAAAGACTCCCGTTATACACACCTTATCGGCAAAACAGTCCTTCTCCCCTTGATGAACCGCGAGATTCCCATTATCGCCGATTATCATGTCGACCCTGAATTTGGAACTGGCGCCGTAAAAATCACTCCGGCCCATGACCATAATGATTACCAGATGGGGCTCGCTCATCAATTGCCTCGCATCAATATGATGACTCCCGACGGCAAAATCAATGAGAATGGCGGCCATTTTGCCGGCATGACGATGGAGGAGGGGCGTCGAGCTGTTGTAGATGCCTTACAAAAGCTGAATTTAGTTGAAAAAATAGAGCCGCATCTGAATCGCGTGGGCATCTCCTACCGCTCCAAAGCGACCATTGAACCCTATATGTCCAAACAATGGTTTGTGCGCATGTCCGATTTTGCCGATAAAATGCGTTCCGCTGTCCAAGACGGCCGCACTAAGCTGATCCCAAAAAATTGGGAAAACACATACTTCCATTGGGTCGACAACCTCCGGGACTGGTGCATTAGCCGTCAACTGTGGTGGGGGGCATCGCATTCCCGTTTGGTACAATAAGCATGATCCTCAACGGATCATATGCCATGACGGAGAAGGCCTGCCCGAAGAGATCGCCAAACACCCCGACGAGTGGATTCAAGACGAAGATGTGCTTGACACCTGGTTTTCATCCGCCCTTTGGCCTTTTTCCACGCTTGGATGGCCGGACGCCACTCCTGAACTCAAACGTTTTTATCCGAATTCCGTATTGGTGACAGCGCATGACATTCTGTTTTTCTGGGTGGCCCGCATGATTATGATGGGCGAATGCGCAATGGAATGCGAACCCTTTCCGGAAGTTTTTCTTCATGGTTTATTTTATGGAAAATCTTATTGGCGCAATTCCCCAGGGGGGGGGGCATCGTTTATGCAACAGAGCAAGAGCGACGCGACTATGACTTAGGCAAACCTATTCCGAAAGATGTGCAATTTCGTTGGGAAAAAATGTCCAAATCCAAAGGCAATGTCATCGACCCTATTGAACTCATTGAAGAATACGGGACGGACGCCATGCGCATGGCTTTGTGCGCCAGTGCGACTCAAGCCCGAGAGATCGATTTAGATCGCCGCCGCTTTGAAGAATTCAAAAATTTCGCTAATAAAGTATGGAATGGCGCGCGCTTCGTACTCATGAATCTCGAGGGAGATGTTTCGCAGAATCTGACTCCGCTCTCTGCGGAGGAGTTTAGTCAAGGCCTTGATGAGAATGCGCTCGCTTTAGAGGATCGCTGGATTCTCTCTGTTCTCAACCGCACCGTGCGCGACGTAAATGCAAAATTAGAAGCTTATCTCTTCGATCAGTCCGCTTTAGAAGCGTATGACTTTTTCTGGAAAGAGTTTTGTTCCTACTATGTTGAAATCGCCAAACCTATTCTTTTTGGAAAGCAGGGCTCGACGGCTGAACGCAAAAACAAACAAAAATTACTGGTGATCATACTGTGTCAAGCCATGCGCTTGATCCATCCAATGGCTCCGTTCATCACCGA
>Ga0207104_1115_pt1 | contig 19532 bp, 29 predicted proteins | sample Alteio_BWMinHeat_79_FD_153538 | JGI IMG/M metagenome (GOLD analysis project Ga0207104, IMG submission 153538) | Enriched cells from forest soil in Barre Woods Harvard Forest LTER site, Petersham, Massachusetts, United States -... | ecosystem: Environmental > Terrestrial > Soil > Temperate forest >...
AAACCTGTAACGTTGTTGCATCACAGGATGTCACATCACATCGATTGGTTTATGAAATAAATGGCAAGGGGGGGGGATTGATAAGAGAAATCTTGTCATTATTCAATGTCGATATCATTACAGTTGAGAATCAGAATTAAAAGTTATCTCCAGATTCTCTGTGTAAGGCTGTAAAATGACTGGTCATAAAAATTTTTGTACCAAAATACATTGTAATTCCCATCGAACCTTAATGATTTGTAAAATCGAAAGTGCTTGCAATAACATTCTACGATCTTATACTTCTTCTCACAAAAACAGGAAGAAGGGAAAAAAGGATGAAAAAAGCTGCAATGTTTATGCTGGCATTTGTTATAGGTGATTGGGCATATGCTGGATTCAATGGTTTAACAATTCATTCCCGTGCAAATTGCGTCAATAATGAATCCATTTCCTGGGATTGGACACATTACTGGAATTTAAACACTTCAACATCACATTATTTAAATGGCAGACTTGTACACTCCTATCAAACTGGCTGGATAAATACATGGCGCAGTGCCGCTGTCTGCTGGGGAGAAGGAAAAGGTGGATGGACTGTAATAGGTGCCCATTATATCGCTTACAGGGCAGGAGATCTTATTCCGCTTGGCACGACAAATGTGTCAGATTGCAGTGTTTATAATGGTTGGTGGGATAAAGATAAATAAAAGGATTAAGACATGAAAAAATTATCAGCAATATTATTCATGGTGCCGGCAATTTCGCTTGCACATAATGTCCCGGATAACATAAAAATTGTTCCTCTTAAGAATATGGGGTTCCCGGTAAAAATCAAAAAGGAAATGCAAAGCTATAATGATATTCAAAAGCAAAATGGTTACGTTCAATCCGATAACACATATACACGCAAGCTTTTATTGATGCGTAGTAATACCATGCGATTTTTAAAATCGGATGATCCGGCAGAGCAAGAGTTAAAAAAATCATTGTCAGAGATTCCGCTTAACTTTAAGTACAAAAACAATGTTCCGAATACCATCGCCTATACTGCTTTGGGATTGGAAACCAAAGAAGGATGGTCTGGGATTAAAATATTCTTTGATGGCAAGGAAATAGGTACATGCGAGCTGTCTGTATTTAACATTGCAAACGCTAATCAGCCCATGCAATTGAATGAGGATGGGTTGACTTATGATGTCAATGACAAGCCAACAAGGATAAATATTGAAGGTAGCCATAATTCGGGCTTTATGTATTCCGTAAGGTGGTACGACAAAAATTTCGTACATGAGCTACAGTGTGCAAATTTAACCTATGATAAAAGGATAACTGAAAAAATCATTGTACTTGCCAATACGATTGATAAAGGCTAATTTTCACTCATTCTTGCTGGAAGAATTTCCTTCAAGCCTTCCAGCAAGTCTATAAAAACTTCCCCCCCCATGGTTTTCAAACAGATTCGCTTCACGCCCATGACTGTTTCCTGTGGCGTGATACTTCCATCAGCTTGAAAAGATTAGCGCCAGCCTGTGCGCCAGAGGGTATACTATTCATCCATATTTAACTTATTGATTTTACAAGCTGGCAATCAGACTCGAACTGATGACCTGCTGATTACAAATACGTAAGGTATTTCTGCAATCTATTAATAATCATTTAGTTACGTCGCATCACCGGCATGAAAGTGAGCATTATAGCACCATTTTTTACCCTAATTCACCCTAAACTGGTGCAGAATTGGTGAGGTGGTTTCGCCCTACCTAAACGGTTACAAACGCTTAAACCCCGTAAACACGGCTACTAAACCGATCCAAAGCGTTATTCTCTGCTATAACCCGACAGGTTGCTAAAAGTCACAGATTATGTTACATTTAGGAACCATGCGGGATCAAAGATGAATATAACTGAATTTTTAACTCAACTAGCCGCAAAAGGCTATTGCTGCTTCACTTACACCCAGGCAAAAGAAGCTTTGGGAGTATCAGACGTTGCAGCAAGAGCAGCATTGAGGCGTTTAAAACAAAAGGGTGAGCTAGCCCATCCTCTCAATGAGTTTTATGTGATAGTCCCACCGGAATATAGGGTATTAGGATGCCGTCCTGCAGACCATTTCATTCACGAATTGATGCAATTTATTAACACCCCTTATTACATCGGCTTATTGAGTGCCGCACAGTATCATGGCGCTGCCCATCATAGGCCGCAACAACTTCAGGTGATGGCTAATCAAAAAAGACGACCCATCATCTGTGGGCGTATTAAAATTGTTTTCATTACTAAAAAAGATATAAAGAATACCCCTACTGTCAGTATTAACACTTCCGAGGGCGCCGTGATAGCCTCCGCTCCAGAAGCAACTGCCATGGATATGGTTACTTATCCTCACCGATGCGGCGGATTGGATAATGTCTTAACCGTACTAGCAGACCTGGTCAAAAAATTAGATGCGGATAAATTACGCCAGTTGGCATCCAGCACCAACGAAGTCACCTGGATACAGCGCCTTGGGTACTTGCTAGATTTAATCAAAGCGAATAATCTATCCACCGTGCTATATCAATCTCTTGAAAATCGACGCGTTCGCTCTCGTTTGCTCATTCCCCCACCTAAAATATCGCCCGCACTTCTAAACCTTGCCGACAAACTAGGGAAAAGCGAACATTCGCCATCACATGAGATTAGAAATGATAAGTGGAAATTAATTATTAATAAAAAATTGGAATTAGAAAAATGATTGCAACTACGTACTTAAATGAATGGCGGCAAATAGTGCCGTGGTCAGACAATAAAATGGTTGAACAGGATTTAGTAATTAGCCGCCTGCTCGTGGAGCTTTTCAATCACGCCAAAATTTCAGATTCTCTCGCCTTCCGCGGCGGCACTGCCATTTATAAATTATTCACCTCTAACCCTGTCCGCTATTCAGAAGATATTGACCTTGTTCAAATCAAGGCGGAGCCTATTGGCGAAACCATAACGGCGATCAGAAGCATTGTTGATCCCATCCTGGGTGAACCCGAAAGAAAACGAAGCAAGAAAACATTTACACTCACCTATGATATTTTGGCTGAAGACGCCTCTGAGCCACAAAAATTAAAGATAGAAATCAATACAAGAGAGCATTTTTCTGTTTTTGGATTACAGCAGAAAGATTTTTCTATCAAATCGCGATGGTTCTCTGGCAAATCAACAATATTAAGTTATGAATTTAATGAATTACTCGGCACCAAGATACGTGCATTCTATCAGCGCGATAAAGGACGGGACTTATTTGACCTATGGTTTGCACTTCAGCAAGAACATTTTGACCCCAAAAAGGCCGTCACCACTTTCATTGAATATACAAAAAAGGAAAATAAAAATATTACACGCGCCATGTTTGAAATGAATTTTTCTGAAAAGCTTAATGCCGGTTCTTTCAGTCAAGATATTAGCCCCCTATTAGCACCTGATGTGCAGTGGGATTTTGAAAAAGCAGCAGTTGAGGTATTTGAAAAAATTATTCCACTCATTCCTGGAAAAAAGTGGAAATCTAAACAATCAGGTAAAGATGAGTGAACTATGCCTGAAATACTCATTTTGTATTGTTTAAGTGAAACGGCGTATTTGCTTATATGAAAACACTTACACAAAACATCATCAATATTCATGGTAAACAAGGCGAAGAGTGGATTGCGAATCTACCCACTACCATTAACGCACTCACCAGCCATTGGAACCTCCATCATCTCACCCCCATGGATAACATGACCTTTAATTACGTAGCCAAAGCGATTACAAATACAAATCAGCCCGTCGTATTAAAAATCAGTTGCGATGAAAAAAGCATTACAAATGAAATACAGGCTTTGAAGTATTTTGACGGCAATGGTTCGATCCAGTTTATTGATTATCACTCAAAATATCATGCCTCCCTATTACAGCAAGCGATCCCTAGCACTACCCTTAAAGTTTTATATCCAACGCAGGTTGAGTATGTGATGAACAGCTATATAGACACCATGAAAAAGCTTCATAGTAAACACTTGCCTGGTAAACACTCTTACCAACACATTGGCGATTGGTTAAGGGCTATCGACGGACTTACCCCAAACAAGCCATGCCCTGCTCATTTATTGGAAAAAGCACTCTCTTTGAAAAATGCCTTGTTAGCATCCATGACCACACAGGTCTTTTTGCATGGAGATTTACACCACGATAATATCTTAAAAAATGGTGACGAATGGTTAGCCATCGATCCAAAAGGTATTGTCGGCGAGCCGGAATTCGAGATCGCTGCTTTTGATTTTATGTACGTAAGAGAATTAGCAGGCAACTTAAATGCAAAAGATATTATTGAATCAAGAGTGAATCTTCTTGCACAAAAATCAGGGCTTGATGCCAAACGAATTAAAGATTGGGTATTTGTCAGGCTCATATTAATGGCTGTCTGGCATATCGAGGATAATGGTGATCCAGGCTGGGCTATCAAACTGGCTGAAAAAATTATTTAGGTTATAAAAATGCATACTACACCTAACAAGTTAATTGTTATCACCGGATGTTCTGGTGGCGGAAAATCAACACTCATTGATAAATTAAATGATAAAGGTTATACCGTCATTCATGAAGCTGGCAGAGAAATTGTTAAACAACAAATTAAAACCAAGAGCGGCATTACTCCATGGAAAAATCCCATCAAATTCTGTGAATTGCTGATTGAACAAGGCCTTTATTCATACCAACATGCGCTCAATATTAAAGCCAAAGATGGACTGGTATTTTTTGATCGTTGCTTTCTTGATGCAATCAGTTATTTTCAAACTCTAGGTCAAGAAAACTATAATCACCTCATTACTGAATACCGGTTTTATCCTATAATATTTATTACACCTCCATGGAAGGAGATTTACCATCAAGATGATGAACGAAAACATACCTTCGCTGATGCTATTCATGAATATGAACGACTTGCCTTGTTTTACCCTCAAAATGATTATCAGGTAATCGAGCTACCTAAGACGACTGTGAAGAAGCGCTGCGACTTTATTCTTAACAGAATCAATCAAACAAATTAAAGTATTCTTCTTGCGTTAATCGGTATAACACATGCCGCCTCAACGGACTACTTTCATCTAGCTTTGGATAATCAAAATCATCGTCTTCTGAATGATGCAGGCCTATTTTCTCCATCACATGACGCGAACGACTGTTAGCAACCACGCTGAATGAAAAAACCTCATCCAGTTTTAGCTCAGTAAAAGCATAACGCAAAACTGCTGTTGCTGCTTCTGTAGCATAACCTTTATTCCAATGCTCCGATGACAATCTCCATAATATTTCTACCACCTCTGACTTTTTTGGTTTCAGATTTGGTATTTCAAACAATGGATGATCTAACCCAACAAAACCAATAAACTGGTGTGTGTCTTTTGTTTCAACAGCATATACACCATAACCATGCTTCTCATAATGCTGAATGATGTAATCAATCATCTTTTGTGTGCGCATCAAATCTTGTGTCGATGGAAAATGTTCCATGACTAATGGATCAGCATTGATAGCAGCCATCAGTGGTATATCAGTGGCCTGCCAAGTCCGAAGGTTCAATCGCTCTGTTGATAAAATAATGTTACTCATACTTCTACCACGTATCTGATCTAGGGGAGTTCGTAAAATATTCATTCAATCTGCGCATTGTTCCTGGGCTTGTCATGTCTGGTAAATTTTCATAATCAAACCAACCAATTTTTTCAATTTCTGATGAATAAACATCCGTAAGAGAGTAATTTTTCACGATATAAATAATTGGATAATCGCTGACACCCAAGTAAGTGTGATGATAAATACTAAATAATTCAGGCTCCCCTTTCACTGACAAACCTACTTCCTCTTTTAATTCGCGAAGTACGGCTGCTTTGGCTGATTCTCCCCTTTTTACGCCACCCCCAGGAATATACCAATGAGGCTGGTATGTATGCTTAACCAACAAAATTTGGTTTTGTGAGTTTAAAACAATAGCACGCGAACCAAGCGTACAGACGCCCAGTATGGATTGGCATTTTCGGATGACTCGATTAGCAATTTTATGCAGAATTATTAATTTCATATCACAATACTCATCACTGTTACTCGGTGTCCTAAAAGAGAGTCGTCACCGATTGTCTGCCAACCCAATCGGCTGTACCAATTCGGGATTGTTGGGTCAAAAGCAAGCAGATATAACCTATCGTAGTGTAATAATTTTGCTTGTCTCTTTACAGTATCAATAAGTACTTCGCCAATTTTTTTTCCACGATACGTCGGGTCGACCACTAAGCTGCCTAACCAAGGTGTAACACCTGGTCTTATACCGTCGGTGTCTCGCAGGCATGCCATTCCAACTGGATTATTATCATGAAGCGCGACTATAGCCATTGGTATTTTTTCTTTGTTTGAATGCGCTAGTAAACGCTCTTTTGCTTTTTCAATCGATGCATCAGGCACCCAATGCCGACTAATTTCTTCATACCATAGCTTTGCAAGAATAGGCAGATGTTCTTCACAATCTATAAGGAATTTAATTTCAATATTTTTTTTCATATCAACACCGATAATGCAGTCAGTCCAAAAGTCAAAATAATACCGCCAGATATCCAGTTCATTACTCGCATAAATGATGAACTCACGCGCTTATGTAAGATATAGGCAACACCACCACTTAAGAGCAGCCACCATACCGCTGATCCTGACGTAATCCCTGCAACAAGAAGAATGGCATCGCTATAGGCAATATCTGTTGTCCCCAGCCCCAACCCAGCGAATATTGCAACGAAGGACAGGATCGTCATTGGGTTCGTTACGGTTAAAAAATACGTGGTCATAAAAGCATGCCATGGTGATCGATCCGAGTGTCCTGTCGCGGATCGATCACGGGCTGGGGTGCGCAATATTTTCACGCCGAGATAGAGCAAGAATACTCCGCCTATAATGCGTATCCAAAACTGTTGAGCTACCAGTATAGATGAGATCGCCGTTAACCCAAATCCGGCGATTAAACCGTACGTGCCATCGGCAAATGCAGCGCCCAACCCTGTCATCAGTCCAACTCTAAAACCATCGTGCAAAGAGCGCTGAATACAAAGCACTCCGATAGGACCAACAGGGGCTGCGATGGCAAAACCTATTATCAAGCCTTTCAGAAACAGCGCCAGCATTTGAGACCCTTCAACTATCGGTGTGTTTATAAATTACTCATCTTTTCTTGTCGGCAGAAAAGCAGCAACAAATTGTAATTGTTTGGTATTGATATTAAAAGAAGCATCAAGAAAGCAATGCGTTATTCCCCCTTTTTTTGCATTAAGTCAGGTTTTACCTTGTTTTAAGTAACCATAACTTATAATTATTTATTTATATGTTAATAATATTAAAATATATATTGATATTATTAAATAACTCGTTATACTTCCAAATCAAGTTAGTCAAATAACAACTGAGGGCCATTACAATGGGAAAAATCATCACTCAATGCCCCTCCTGCAGCACAACTGCATTACAGGTCATAAAAATTGAATGCGAGAATTGTCTAACCATTTTTGAAGGAAAATTTGATATTCCTTCGCTACTAAAACTATCGTCAGTGGAGTTGCAATTCATATTAGACTTTGTGAAATGCTCTGGCAGTCTCAAGGAAATGGCCGTCAAACAAGGCATTTCATACCCCACCCTAAGAAATAGGTTAAATGATTTGATCAGCAAGGTAGAAACGCTGGAAATTACAAGACACAGCGCAAAAGAAGAAATCCTGAAACTACTTGAAAACGGCGACATCTCCGCCAAAGAAGCAGCAAAATTATTACATAAAATATGAGGGCTATCATGTCTAAAGAAATTGAACGACTCGAATCTATGCTGAAAGATAATAAAATATCTCCTGATGAGTACAAAATATTACTTGATGCGATTGAAAAAAAATCATCGCGAATGAATGCTATCTTTTTACTATTAGTCAATCCATTTCAAAAAATAGCAGGGTTGTATTCCCTCGTAATAGGCAGCATTGTGATCCTGGCTATGAGCTATTTTGGCGTGATTGCCAAAATATATTTTAATGGATTGCTTGGTGTGTTAAATTCATCCATATTTAAAAATCCGGGCATACCACCCACATTTTCCTTGCTGCTATATCAAAATGTTGTCGCGGTGCTAGTGCTTGCCATCCTGTATATAATATCCGCTAAACTATGTCAGCAAAAAAGACTCAGGATCATCGATTTTTTTGGCACTGTCGCCTTATCACGCATCCCATTTTTAATGTTGACTCTGTTCCTCAGCATAATACAAATCATTAACCCTTCGATTATGGAGTTAGACCTCACAAAAGGTACTTATTTTCAACCCTCCCTACCGATGATCTTGTTTATGCTCCCCGTGTTAGCATTTGGTATTTGGCAAATCGTGACATATTTTTATGCCTTAAAAGAATCATCCGGTTTAAGTGGTAAAAAACTCTGGATCAGCTTCATTAGTTCATTCTTAATTGGTGAAATGATCGCTTCAGTGCTAACAAATATATTTTTTTAATGGGGGAATATTTTTATGGACATGGTAAATTCTATAGGAATGATACAAAGTTACGGCTCATTAGCAGCAGGATTACTCATCAGCGGAGGCGCTATCGCTGCTGGCATTGGATTAGGGCAGTTAGGTGGTAAATTCCTGGAAGGAGTAGCGAGACAGCCTGAACTGGGCCCCATGCTAATGGTACGAATGTTCATTGTTGCAGGTCTTGTTGATTCATTGGCAATTATTGCCGTTGTCATGGGCTTGTTCATGTTTTTTGTAAGCGTTTGGGCATGTGCGTAATTATCGCATGAGAAATATCCTTTTAAGGGCACACTGTTATTCCATTGCGGGATAAAACCATTTTGATTCTACAATTGAAGCCCAGCAGCAACTTCCGAGATCAAAATGCCACCACTCATCTTTATCTCCAGTGAAGCCTGCTTTAGTAAGTGCATCAGTAAGGATGCGCCTTCTTCTACTATAACTGGCCCAATTTTCAGCAGATATTTTTGACTTATCAGGTCTGGACCGATCAAAGAATGCCGTTGCACTTCTCTCGCTAATTTCGTCAAATGCAGAGCCCATATCTAAGATATTACCGACATCATCTGTAAGACCGATATCAATAGCTCCTCCGCTGTTATGAGGTTGAACTGGATATAGTCCATTGGAAGATGGGTTTGAAACAAATTTCAAAGTCTCTTGAAAAACTTTTTTTTCAGACCATGATGGATGGCGATTTTTCACAATGGCATGCATGGTGTTCCAAATGGCCCATTGTGTTTCGATGGTCCGAAACGCATCAAAAATAATAAAACCATATTCTTTGGGAAGATACGTGAGAGCAAGATTGAGCCTAATGGCCACTCCCATTCTTAAAAACATTTTCTGGTTTGAGCCCGTGAGTTTTTGTTTAAAGTACTCATTTTCTAATCGAAGGCGTGAAGAAGGGATAATCTCTACTTTTTGGTCGTTTTCTTGTAAAAATAGCTGGTCTGATTTATTTGGACCTGCCATCGCTGGACTCCCTAAGTCGTGTATCAAGATAGCCATAGCTGTTATATAAATCAATATGGTTTTAATGTAAACGTACTCTTGCAAATTAACTATATCTGGATAAACTGCGGCAGCAGTTTACGGTAATCATCATCGGTAACACATTCACGAATGCGATGCAGCATTACACAAAAATATTTGTATGGTTCAACATTGCTCGCCTTGCATGTTTCGATAAGCGAATAAAATATTGCACCCGCCTTTGCACCTGATGGACTAGCCATAAAGAGCCAATTCTTGCGCCCCAAAGCAAATGGGCGAATCGCATTTTCCAGAAGGTTATTATCAATCTCAATACGACCATCCTTGAGATAATTATTCAATAACACCCAGTTGTTAAGTGCGTAGTGAATGGCTTCACCAATCTTGCTCTGTACGGGTGTTTTGGTGAGGTGAATATCAAGCCATGCCTTGAATGAAATTAATATAGGGCGTGATTTTTCATCACGCAGGACAAAACGTTCCTGTGCTGACAAATTATTTTCGCGTGCTTCCTTTTCAATTTTGTATAATGCCTTGAAATACTTTATTGCTTCATGCGCCAGCCCATTTGTCTTGCTGATCTTGATGATGTCAGCAAATTTTCTTCTCGCATGCGCCATGCAGCCAATACGAATGATGTCATCATGTTTATCAGCAAAGTTGTAGCCAGAATAGGCATCAGACTGCAAATATCCACTGAATCCCTGCAGGAATTCTTCCGCATGATAACCACCACGCGTTTCCTGATATTCATAAACAATACTTGTTTGAGTACCTCCTCCGCGATAACACCAGATATACGATTTGGTCTTGTTACTTCGGCCAATTTCATCCAGTACCTGCACCGTTGTTTCATCAGCCTGTGCATAATCATAAAGAATGATATTTTGTCTGAGCAATCTGACCAGTGGCTCGCACAATTCCGATACCTTCAGCAACCATCCGCACAGGCTGCTGCGTGCCATGTCAATGCCAAGCCGATCCCAGATGTTTTGTTGCCTGTACAAGGGAATGTGATCACAGTATTTCGCGATAATGGTATAGGAAACCAGTTCTGGTGTTGCAATGCTCTTTGGTAACAACAAGATTGGCATTGGTGCAATTTTTACGTTTTCCTGGCAAGGTTTGCAGACATATTTTGGACGCACATGCTGTATCACACTGAGCTGTGCCGGAATATATTTTATTTGTTCGCTGATTTCCTCACCAAAGCGCACAAGATGCGCGCCACATCCGCAAATTTTTTCATGTTCAGGAACATCATGAATGATGATTTCACGCGGCATATCCTTTGGCAATGGCTTCCTGACGGGATGTCTCTTTCGTTGATAACCTTCAACATTAATGCTGTCATCAAGCTGGTCTTTCAATTCACCAGCAGGTTCAATTCCTGGTTCATCGAACAGGTCAGACTGGAAAATATTCTTTTCAGATGATGAGGAATAGTGACGAGATTTTTCGAGTTTGAATTCTTCGAGCAGGCGAACATAACGCTCCTTGTATGAAATCATTTCCTGCTTGTGTTTTTCAATTTCCTGCTGCTGGAGAAATATTATTTTCTCCAGTTCATCAATTGTTTTCGGCAGCTTTTTCATGTTTATTTTCATGCGTGGAATATAGCAAATAACATCAATATTTTCGATGTTTTTTTATATTTTTCAGGAATAATTTTCAATCTGGTGAGGCTGTGTTGCTTCATGAGATGAAAACTTGTCACTTGCCAGTAACCACCTGAAATGTTCATGAGTCATTTCAATGCAGCCATGCGCATTCCGCCTGAACACAAACCGGCCTTTTTCCAGCCGGCGATACCACAGCGTAAAACAATTCATCTCATAATACAGTGCCTTCAGCTTCCTGCCACATCTGCCACGAAATAAAAACAGGCTTCCATCAACGGGATTCATTTTCAATGTTTCTGATACCAGCATGCATAATGTGTTAATTGATTTGCGCATGTCCACTGGCTGGGTATAAAAATAAATTCTGATTTCATCAGGAATCAGCATGACAGTAGCACCTCAACAAGTCGTTTTATCTGGTTCATGTCGAGAGAACATGGAAATGAGCATTGAAATCCATTGGGCAATGATATTCGGATATCGCCATGGATTTCACTGCCAACTACTTTCACTGGTTTCATCGAAGGTTTTGTAATCTGGGTTTTTTTATTTTTAGATGAGCAGCGATGATAAACAAATTGCGAAAGCACGAGACCTCGTTGATTGCAGAATTCCTTTTGCGACAATCCACTATTTTCCTGTTCGGCAATCAGGATTTTCCAGTCTATCTGTGATTTGGCTTCTGAATTTTGTTGCATGATGATGCTCCATAAATAAGAAAGCCACATCATGTGAGAATTTTTTCAAATTAAAAAGATGCGTTTGCCCGAACTGTTACTGTTTTTTGCAGAAAACCCTTTTTTATCAAATGGCATCAAAGCCATTAAAATGATCAGTACATGATAGAAACATTCATCATCACGAATAGCGCCATTTTTGGATTGTATTTCACATCGACTATATTTTTATTCTGTATTCATCAACTCGTGATTTTTAATGACAAAAAACTGGGTGATGATCACCATGACAATAAAGCCACTAATAATAATCCCTATATTTCGGAATGATCCCTGGTAAAAATAACCAGCCACCTGAAGACCAAGAGAAGCAAAAACAAGGCGAGACCCATGCAGGATTGCTGATACCCTACCCTTTGCCTGTGGTATAAAGTTCAGACACAAAGGCACAAGCATGTTAGACGGGATAATCTGGCTGATGATAAAAGGAAGAAATGCGAGAGTAATTATCAGCGGATTAGTGCTATTCAGAAAGGTGATGAAAGCAATAATAATTAAGCTGACAATGTAAATTGTACTTGAAACGGATAGCATTTTCTTCTGCTCATATCGATGCATGATTAGCCCAAATAACACACTGCCAAATGCAAATACCAACGCTAACACGCCCTGATAATAACCAAAATGGGAAAGGCTAACGCCTAAGTCCCTCATGTATAGTAGAGGAGACATCCCAACGAAAATCCAGTAGGGTACAAACATAAAGATAATATTGGCCATCAAAAACATCAGAGGTTTTGATTGAAATAGTGGAATGTATCCACGAAATGACATGACTTCCTTGGCTTGAGGCAAATGATAAGCAGGAATATAAAACACAGTCATCACTAATGTCATCAACCCCAAAAGTAACAGCGCGATAAAATTACCCTGCCAATGAAAATACAGCGTGATATAGCTACCAATAACCGGTGCGATAACGACAGAGGTATTCATCACTCCATTCAGCATGGCCATATAAAATTGTTGTTGTTTAAGTGGATAAGCATCAGCAATAATTAAAAAACTCAGAATAGCGGGCGCGGCTATACCCACACCCTGAAGAAATCGACCAACAAGCACCATATTGTATGAAATGCCCCATAGACAAAGCGTGCTACCGACAATAAACGTCATGATACCAATTAAAATAACAGGTTTACGGCCATAACGATCTGCCAAACCACCCACAAAAAACAGGCTCAAACAATACCCAATAAAATTGACCGATAATAATGCTTCAACCCAGGCAGGTGTCAGATGAAAATGATCTTGCAGTTCTGGAAAGCTCGGCACAAAAAGATCAAACTCTGTTCCCGCCAATAAATCCATCAGAATGACGGTTAATAAGAGCATACTCTTGGCATAATTTTGTTTCATCATGCTATTCATCTACCCAACCCTTTTACACGCATACGCGCTTGTTGAAAAATATTGTTCAGCCTGTCAACATCAAAAATAACTTTTTGACGGTTTGTAGTTGTCATGGAATGCTTACGCATAAATGTAACTGCATAAAAAAGACGATAAAAAGCAAGACGACGCTTAGCATTCTTATCTAGCTGCAAGGCATCAGCCCAATAATCAGTATATAAAGTATCATGCCCCTCATTTTCGAGAGCCGTATAGGTCAGTGCCAACACAAATAGTGGGTCGCCAAAACACATATCGTCCACATCGACAATGCCTGAAATTTTACCCTGATGGATAATGACATTTCTTTCACTGGCATCCCACAGGAAGGGTCTCGCGGGAATTGCACGCAACTCTTCTTCCATTGTCTTTGCGATAGAGATCACTTCTGCTACTAAATTCTCATCAAAAATGGCATTTTCCTTTATGCACTGCGTGAAGAATTGCAAACGATTCATCAAAAAGTCATACCATGACTTATCACCGGTTACCTGGATCAAGCTGGCAGCAATGCCGTAACTTAAGCCATCAGGAAGAGTGCTGGTAGCAGACTGAATTTTCACCATCTCTCTTGCTAAATTCTTTTTATCAGAAGATGTTAAACTAGAATATATGTTACACAAATCGTCACCTGGTAAACGCATCATGAGCAACGCTGGAAATGGGGAATGCTTGCCATCGAGATCGGATTGAATGAATTTAGCTAGCGGGATACCGAGTGGAATCAATTTTTCCTGCCAGTAAATCGCAGAAATGAATTTATCTTTATGCTCCGAATTGGTCATTCTGATCACATATTCTGATTTTTCAGTCTTTACAGCGAAAACAAAATATTGATCTCCGGTTGTCATCCTGGTCGATGATATGACCTTTTCATTAGTCATTGAAGTGACTACAGAAGCCGCGATAGTTTCGTCAGGAAAGCTGGTAGAAATCCTCATAAAATGCCTTTCATCGTATACAAATGCGTTAAATAAATTTCATCTCTTATCCGGATGAACAACTATTCCGAGATTCTCGACAAAAAATGCCTGCTGCCATTCAAATATATTAACTCCGGAGAAATCTAGTTTTCGTACGTCAATATTTCTTATTTCGGCATTTCGCATGTCTGCTTTAAATATGATTAATCCATCATATTCACTCGGTGCGAAATCAGTGCTTGTTAGGTCTGCCTCTTCCAAGTTTGCTCTTGTAAAAATGACAGAAACAAACTTACTCTCAGATAAATCACATTTTTGCAAATAAACTCCCTCAAAATTGGAATAGCGAAAATCTGTCTTGGTAAGATACGCTGAACTAAATAAGGCCGTACGACTTATAATATTAACAAAATTTGCAAATTGAAAATTACACCCCTGTGCTCGTGAATCGTCTATGGTAATCTGGAATACGTTTGCACGCTTAAAATTGCACATGGATATATTACAGCGATGAAATTCAGCACGTCGAAAATCCGTTGAGCTAAGGAGCTGTGCAAAAATAGCTTACCTTTCTTAAATCAATGAGTTATCATTCGTGAATGGATGAAAATGTTAGAAATTTAAGAAAAAAATTATCAGGGATATTACCATTACTTAATGAAAGGCAGCGACGTTTGCTAGTTGGAGCTGAAGCATTATCTCTTGGATACGGTGGGATAAAAATTTTGTCCGCCATAACCGGGATGAATTGCAAAACAATTAAACGAGGTATTTCTGAATTAAAACAAAAAAATAAAAAATTTAAAGGTGTGCGAATCAAAGGTGGCGGTAGAAAAAAAATATTAGATCAAGAGCCAAAAATAAAAAAAATAATTGAAAATTTGATAGAGCCAGATACACGAGGTGACCCTGAATCACCGTTAAGATGGACATGCAAAAGTGTTAGAAATATTTCTGATTTTTTAGAAGAAAAAGGATACCTTGTTAGCCATAGAACCGTTGCATCAATTTTAAATGATCTTGAGTACAGCCTACAAGGAAACAGAAAAACAAAAGAAGGAAAAGATCATCCAGATCGAGATGAACAATTTAAACATATTAATAAAGTTGTTAAAAAATTTCTTCGAATAAGTGAACCAGTAATTTCAGTAGACACAAAGAAAAAAGAACTTGTTGGAAATTATAAAAACCCGGGAAAAGAATGGAAATCAAAAGGTTCACCAGAGGAAGTCAATGGCCATGATTTTCCAGATCCAAAAGTTCCCAAAGCTGTTCCATATGGGGTTTATGATATTGGTAATAATTCAGGCTGGGTTAATGTTGGAATTAGTGCAGACACAGCAGAATTTGCTGTTGAAAGTATTCAATATTGGTGGAAAAATATTGGCAGGAAAAAATATAAAAAATCAAAAAGAATTTTAATTTGCGCTGATGCAGGTGGAAGTAACAGTTACAGATCGCGTTTATGGAAAAAGAAATTACAAGAATTTTGCGATGCAGAAAAAATTGAAGTATCTGTTTGCCATTTTCCACCCGGGACAAGTAAATGGAATAAAATAGAGCATCGATTATTTTCATTTATCAGTATCAACTGGCGCGGCAAGCCGCTTTTGTCATATCAAACTATTATCAGTTTAATAACATCAACCAAAACAAAAACTGGGTTAATTGTGAAAGCGAGATTGAATAAAAAAATATATAAAAAAGGAATTAAAGTTTCAGAAATAGAAATGCAAAAAATAAATATTCATAAAGATAAATTTCATGGAGAATGGAATTATACAATTAAACCTAAAAATTAAAATTGATAAGAAAGGTAGGTTATTTTTGCACAGATCCTAAAGTTACATCCCTGCTGGTTCTGTTTTTCATAAAATATACAATCTTCGAAAATTCCATCCTGTATACTCGCTTTTTCAAAATTAGAATTGAAGATATTGCAACATTCAAGCCGTAACCCATCTAAATTTGCACCAGAAAAGTTAGAATTTGATATTGTGCATTTCTTAAAAGTAAGGCCTTGATGAATCTTATTGCTCCAGTCTAAATTAATAAATTTCCTATCCATGATCAGTGTATCTTTAGGAAAAATATCTAAACTTTCCTCTGGTGCTTCAGGAATTACAATGGTTTGAATGTCAGAATTAGCCACCGATCTCTTATTTGATTTCACCTTCAATTGAGACCTTTGTTCGATTGAATTTTTTATTTTTTCTAAAACCTGCGCTATGCGTTGATCAGCATCGACTTTAGTAGACATAAGCTTACCCTTTTCTCTGTGGGATCGTTTCCAGAAAATATAAACAAAGCAACGGAAATTAATGATTCACAATTGTTGCCTTTCCTCTTTATGTGACATGCAACACCATAAGCTCATGTATTGATTGAGATTGATAATTTGCCAACTTTTCAAACCTGTTCCTTTCAAAAAATTGAATGGCATGTCGGTTTGTTTTAAGCGGATCAACAATCAGTGTTGTAAATTTCCCTTTCACATGGTCATTAATAAATTTTTGCAAAACTAATGAAGCATATCCTTTGCCAAGATATTCTTCCTCCGCAATAAACATATCAATACCAGCCGTATCCTGTGGCTTATGATTGATAAAAAGCGGATGATCGTAACTATCAACATCTTCCGGTAATGAGTGGCTAACGCAATAAAGCTGGATATAACCGATTGGATGATCATCAACACTGATAATGAAATTAGGTATCTGTTCAGGGTGATGCACTCTGGGAAGATATTTTTTAGTTATCATCTCACGCGTGTAATCTTTATTTCTGGTATACCATTTTTTAATATGCGGCCTATGGAACCAGTCATATAATAAACCCAGATCACTTTCAGTCAGCGGTTTGAAATCAACTACGGTGGGCTTCATTTCAAATCTTTTCTTAAAAAGTAAAATATGGAATTTTTATCAAACCCTTTTCGTTCAAATTCGACATAAAAACCGAGTTTTTTATAGAAATCGAGCGCTTCCCAATCAAACGTATTTACCGCTATAAAATTACACCCACTTTCTTTTGCCAAATTTTCTGCTTTCTGCATCAACCTGGTACCGTAACCTTTACCACGCAATTGCTCAGTTACCCAAAGTTGTCCGACAAATAGACCGCCATACATGTTGTCACCACCACATCCTCCAACAATTTTGTCCTGTTCATCACGGATAAAGAATGCGAAGAAATCAAGCTGCTTCATGCCCTTTTTTTGTTTGGCCTGTTCAAAAATACCATCATTTAATATCTGTATGTCCGCAGATTGAGGATTTGCTTCATAGCTTATTTGATAATTCATTTTATTTAACCGCCTACTTTCCAAACACCATAAATGCAAAGATGCCTTTATTTACCAGCACATCAAATGTTTTCCATTTTTGAGTCTGCGCAAACTCTTCAAACGTCTTGATAGCCTCAGGATGATCATCTGCGCGAGGATGCTGCATTCGAAGCTCCAATTCATCCTGAGTAAGCTCTTGAGTTAGTTTCATTCTATTCGCTAACTCTTCCAGCCATTCATCGCGAGTTTGATTATCATCTAATACACCATCTATCATGATTAGATAACCGCCATTCTTTAATTTATTCTGGGCATTTTGAATGAAATCAAATTTCTCCTTGAAAGATAAGTGATGAACGGCATAACTGGTATAAATAATATCCATGGATGGCGGTATGCCCGCGATTGCATTTATCATATCGTCGCAAATAAATTCTTTCTTGTATTGGATAGCATCCATATTTTCCGCAGCTATTTTTAAAACATCGGGAGCGGCATCAATGCCGATGTAGCTTGTAATCTTTTTATCGGCAAGAATTGGAACAATCGCACTGCAATCACCACAACCCACATCAGCCATTGCAAATGGATAAGTAACATTACTTTTAATAAATCGGTTTAATGCCTCGCCCATTTCCTGATGATAAAGCGTATTGCTTGTTATGGCACTCTGGTACTTTTTCCAATTAGCATTAAAATATAAACTGGCGTCATTAGTATCGTTCATTAAAACCTCCTATTTACTCCACTCTTCTATCTTTGAAACCAAACAACCCAAAATATTGACAAGCGATTGTTGATCTTTACGACTGACGGTGCCAAAAAACTCTCGGTCTATTTTTTCAACAATGGGCACCAGCCTGGATGCCATTGCCTTCCCCTTAGCCGTTAAATGCACAGATTTGGCACGTGTATCCTTTTCATGCTCCATGCGCTTAATTAAGCCGTCTGCTACCAGCTTTTTAAGGGATTTCGATACCGTCATTTTATCTAGCTTTGTACTGCGCACAATCAAAATCTGCGTGGGCTTTTGCTTCACCCCCTCAAACCACAACACGTTAGCAAGAATGACAAACTGAGCATGAGAGATGTCATAGGGATCAAGCGCCTTTTTGATCAGGCGTTGCCATGTCACCATCGTTTGCCAGAGCAAGAAACCAGGACTATGTTCGGGTTTTTCAAAACCAAATGCTGGATCAGCCATGCTGCCCCCGTGCAAGATTCACTAAGGCGTCCATTTCTTGAGGGACAGTATCAGCGACATGTTGTGCTACTAACTTAATCCATAAGTACTTAAGCGGACCTGTAACCACTAACGTATTGGACAGACGTAATCCCTCCGCCGTTTCTTCTAATGCATGTGTATCATACATCTTCGCACCAAAAAACTTTGTACAATCTGTGAACTTTTTGCCTTCATCAACCTCAAGCAGGTCAATCTTAACGGCCGACACTCCTTTAGGTTTCAGTATAAAATAATTACCAACGGCAAATACCCCGTCCATCTTGCAATAATCCAAATCCCCATGCCAGGCAGCCCAATTATTTACATCCGTCCATATGCGCCAGATGTCTGCTTTCTTGATACCCTGATAAACCTTGCTATGCATTTTAATCCACATACTGCCACCCCCTTTAGTAAAGGGGGATATTGTATGTAAGTTTACTAAAAGGTCAACAGACTTGAATCTTACCCAGAACAACTAATCATAGCGTACATTTAGGCTACCGCAGCCAGGACACTGAACCGGAACAACATTTACTCCGCGCCTTAGAGCGTCTTCTGCCTCTTCCTTTTCAATAACACTTTTCTTGAATCTAGCATTACATGCAAGACATGCATAAGATACAACTCTCATTTTATTTTCCTCGTTTTTTGAAAAAACAATTTTACTGCGTATGAATAATTACTTACCATGAACTAAGAAATATAGGGATGCAGAAAACTTGTTCAATTCCTCATTCACCTTTTTTAAATCCAATGTTAGCTCTCCATATTCAGGGAATTTTTTCTGCTGTTCTTGTGGCG
>Ga0207104_1117_pt1 | contig 19374 bp, 14 predicted proteins | sample Alteio_BWMinHeat_79_FD_153538 | JGI IMG/M metagenome (GOLD analysis project Ga0207104, IMG submission 153538) | Enriched cells from forest soil in Barre Woods Harvard Forest LTER site, Petersham, Massachusetts, United States -... | ecosystem: Environmental > Terrestrial > Soil > Temperate forest >...
TTCTTTAAGATTTATTTTTCCAGCTCGCTGGCAGACGCCCCATAGACATAAAACGGAAGACTACTGACTTCTTTGTATCCTAAATTATGGAAAAGTCCCCACGCTAAGCCTTTAGGCATAAGGACTGCCATTAACTGTTGATAATTCATTTTCAGCGCGTGCATAGATGCTGCAGAACACAAAAATGTTCCAATTCCTTTTTTTCTATACTCAGGCAAAGTGGCGCAATTCCAGATTCCTGCAGATTTCGGTAATGTCGTTAATGTGGCGGTGGATACGGGAATGTCATTTACGTAGGCGAGAAAGTGTATTTGTTCTTTTCGGTCCATTACCGCTCTACTCATACTCGTGTATTGCTGTTCAACGTGCGAATTAAAGCCAAAGCAATCAGCGATTATTCTAGAAAAAGCAGTCAATTCTTGCTCAGTATCAACAATTTTTATTCTAACCCCTGATGGAGCGGCTGGAAGTATAGGTTTGCTTTTGGCCGTATCTAATAAAATGCCCTTCATAATTCCACCAAATTGGAATCCTTGAGTTTCTAAAATTTTATTGTTTGTCCACCAAACGAACGGTAACTTTTTTGAATTAAAGAATTTAACTATTTCATGTACATCATGCTGTTTAAGGCTCGTTTCATTTTTTTCTAGCGCTCCATTACAAGGAGCATAATCTATTCCTGAAGAATAAACCACCCGTTCGGATTGCTCTTGAAAATCCGATAGGGGTAAAGAGTTTGCTTCTGACGCAGAACGAAAAAAATCAATTAGTCCCATCATAATAACAGCGTTCATAAAATACTTATAGCCTCCAAGTAGGTGTATCGAAAATCGGGTTTGAGGCTACCAGATCGCCTCTCTACTTTCAATCGAAAAGAATATTAAGTGAAAATTGTATCGTATATTGATTGACATAACCAGCAGTTTTAACGGCATTCTGATAAGCCATCCATTGGAATTGGAGCGATGAGTCGATTTTGAATTTGTTAATTAAGGGAAATGTATATCCAATACCAAAATTTATGGGAATTTGTTGGGTATGGTGAATCCAGTCAATCGTCCATTCGCCATTGGAGATAAAATATGAATTTTTCAAAAAATGATAGGTGATAAATGGCTGAAATAAGAGAAAATTTTGTTTTGATTTTTTAGAATTTCCTGCAAATGAGATCGGGTTTTGTGCGATAAATCCAAACTGCCATCTAGGAAATTTGAGAACACTAATTCCTAAAGCTGGACCGATCTGCCACTTTCCTTGTCCTGCGTCAGATTTTGTTGCGGTAGGAAAGATCGCCATTGGACCAATTCCCCATCTGCCCCAAGCGGGTTCTTCAGTAACAAATAAATCAAAAAATTGAGTGTCTCCTAATGATGTTCCTCTTGTTGTTGAAGAAGAGTTGGGGAGGGTGGGTATTTGGAATTTAAACCTTATCACTTGTTCAAATGGAAACCAGTCTGTCTTGTTGAGAGCGATGATTGGTTTAATTAATCCTTTATTAAAGGAATCATTTGTTCCATAATTTTTTGGTGAGAAGTCATTTTCAAATTGCAGTTGCGACAAATTGGTAATAGGATTAGAAGCTCTTTCAGATAGGGTTTCAGTCCTGCTAAAAACCTGTTTTTGATAAATAAAGCTAATCAGCAAAAGGCAGGTGATGATTTTAGAGTTCATCAAAATTCCCTCTTCAGTCACTAGAATCACCTCTCTGTGTGCTCTGTGATCTCTATGGTTGATAAAAACGTTTCGAATTTTTTATCAACTACAGAGGTTACAGAGCACACAGAGAGGTGACTGAGTTCTTTCCTAGTTAGGCTTCGCCTCAATAGGCATTGCGGATTTGCCGCTGGCTTCTTGAGGTTCTTTTTCGAAATTTTTATCCATGATGGCAATCACTTCTGAGGAGATATCGAGGGATGGATTATTATGGAAGGCGGTGTCATCATTGAGAATTAGATCGATATTATTTTGCTTAGCCGCTATTTTTGCAGCTTCGCTCACTTTGTCGGTTAATTTTTGAATGACTTTGAAGTTGGTCTGTTGAAGCGCTTGCATATATTGGTTTTGCAATTGGGAGAATTCTTGGCTGAGACCGCGGAATTTACGTTTTAGCTCAGTTTCAGTTTCAGGAGAGAGGCTGTCTAAGTAGTCAGCATCTTCAAATTTCAGGGCCATATCATTCAAAGTTTTTTCTTTTTCGGACAGAACGCTTTCCATCTGCTTTTTGAGAGCTTCGAAGGAAGACTGTTCCTGAACTCCTACTTTTGATTTCTCGACGCAAGTCTTAAAATTCACGATGCGAATTTTAAGACTAGAAGGGGCCTCATCCGCTGCAACCATGGCTGAACTTAGAACAACCACGCAGAATATCAAGTAACGCAATGCTTTCATGTTTTTCTCCAATATTTAATTTGTTGTTTAAAAATCGAACAATCTAAAAGGCGCCTCCTACAGATAAGAAGAAGCGCTTAACATCGCCGCGGCTTCGGGGATGAATTGGGAAGCCCATGCCTACGACTATCGGCGCCATTCCAGGAAGAATAGCCAATTTAAGACCCAAGCCCACAGCAGTGTTCATTCTTCCAAAATGCCAGCGCTTTATAGATAAATGGCCTGAATCAGCAAAGAAAAAACAATCGACGCGTTTAATAATCGGGCGAGAATATTCAATAGACAAGTACTGCAGGGAAATACCCCCTCGAGGATCACCGTCCTCGTATGTTGGCCCAAGTTTATATGGACGATAGCCGCGGACCGTTTCATCTCCGCCAAGGAAGAATCGTTCGTCAAGCGGAATCGTATCGGGTCTAGTCCGTCCTACTGGCTGCAGAAATCGCAGATCCCAGCGCACTCTCCATACGCCCTTTTCGTCTTTGGGTGGTTGGAAAAAGAAAGTGTTCAAATAGCCGACATTGAAGAATGTGTGTTTTCCGCCGACTCCCACATATTCCGCTTGAGCGCGCGACTTAAAACCTGAGGTCGGATGCATGGGATGGTTGGTGGAGTCGTAAATCCAAGCGGAGCCAATGGCTGAGATCAAGCCGGCATTGTTAATTTCCTCACGCATTTGACGGCTTGGATGGTGTTCTGTAAGAATGATGTGTGTGTTTTTGATGCGATAGTGAAGGGCTATGCGTACAAATTGGTTGAGTTCATGGATGCCATGTAAGCGGAATGAAGTGCTTTTGATATCGTAGTCCTTGGAGACGAAACGGTTGCTGGCGCGTTCCAGATCAAAACCGACAACCCAAGGCAAATCCATAAACCACGGTTTGTTCCATGAAAATACGTAGCTGCGGCTTTTGGCTCCGATGGTTGCTGTAATATATGCGTATTCGCCGCCTCCGCGAACGGCGCAAAGACCGTCTTTGAAGACCCTTGTCAAGCCAGCCGCGTTGAAGTTGTTTTCAGATACATTGAAACCTCCGAAGATGCTTTCGACAGTGCTGAAACCGGCAAAGGCGCCAAAACGGCCGGTGCTGGTTTCCTCCACTTCGATGTGCACATCGCGGAAGTTGCCGCCCAGAGTGCAATCTTCATCGGCTTTTACAGCGTATGCATTGACTGTTTTAAAAAAACCGATATTGGATAATTTTTCTTCAGTTTTGCGTAGTTTTTCCACGTTGAACACTTCACCTGGAATGAGCAGGACTTCATGCAGGATCACCTGGGTTTGCGTGGAGCAGTTGCCGAAGACTTTGATCAGTCCGACCCGATATTGTCCTCCTTCTTCAATGGTGAAATCGATATCATAAACATAGGGATTGCATTCAGAGACTTTAGGTTCATAATCGACATAGACGTCAATATAGCCATATTTGCCATAGAGGTCTGATATGCTAGTGATGGTCTCGCGAATCGCTTCAGGAGAATAATCGCTTCCTTCGTGGATTGTAAAGCGTTTTTGAACCTCTTCATCACAAAAGAGGGTATTGCCTTTAAAGGATAGTTTGCCGCAGGAATAATGGTTGCCTTTGATGGCGGTGATGAGGATATTGATGCGATCTTTGTTTTTCGCTTCGCAGATTTCGATGTTCACCCTGGCGTCCGCATAACCCTCATTTTGCAGATAACTTAGGATATTGTATTCATCTTGCTGCATCGCGTCTTCGTGATAAGTTCCTTCTTCTGTCATCCAACTTGTAAAGAAGCTATATTCTTTGGTGATCATTTTTTCGAGAATTTCGTCCTCTTCTTCTTTGCAAAAGTTGATGAATCGAATGTCTTTTATCCATCCGGAGCGGCCTTCGCTGATAGTGATTTCAACATCGACTTGGCTGGACATGGGATCCGGGATGATCTCATAACTTAATTGCGCTTCGAAGAAGCCTTTTTTAATATAATAAGCTTTTAAAGTATGGAACGCTTGGTTGAAAGCGCGGCGGTCAAACACGGCGCAGCAGGAAACGCCTAACTCTTTTTGCAGTTTGTCGGTGGCTATTTTGCAGTTTCCAATCCAGGTGATTGTGCGAATTGTTGGTTTTGGCCATATTTTGAGCGTGATGTATACCTTGCCGTCGATGCAATCCAAGTTTGGTTCGATCCGGTCAAAATCCTGGGCCAAAATTTTGAGGTCATTATCAAATACGTTTTGGCAGAAAAAATCCTCTTCCCGTGTTTTAATGCGCGCTGTGATGGCGCTTGCGTCAAACACGCATCCTTCCGATTGATTCATCATCATGATTTCAATGCGTTCGATGAGTTGATTTTCATATTGCATATCTTCCGCATGGACTAAAAGACCCTTGCAGCAGATCAGTAAAAATGTAAACAATAGGTGTAAGCGGAAATATTTATTAGACATATGGCCTCTGGTCGTAGCATCAAACTATAGTTCTTAAAAATAACTGACAGGATGGTTAATCATAGAAGATGTATGACAATATTGCAAGCTATACGAAACTTTTTGGTGCAATTGAAAGCGCGGGGCCGAAGAGTCTTAAATTGAATCATTTTAAGGCTCTTTGGCTACCACAGAGCCCACAGAGAGCACAGAGAGGGGTAAGCGCTCACCTTTGCATGTCGCCCTAAGGCTGCAAGAAAACTAAAAACGGCCGCGGCCGAGAAAGGCGCGCGCTAATGTGCCGCCATCGACATAGTTAAGAGCGCTGCCCATCGGCAGGCCAAAGGCGAGGCGCGTCACTGTAATTTGCATGGATTCCAGCTCTTGTTTAATGTACAGGGCTGTAGCGTCGCCTTCTAAAGTGGAGTCGAGAGCGATTACGACTTCATGAATATGATATTTTGCGATGCGTTCCCTGAGCTTATGTAAATTCAATTTATCCACTCCAATGCCATTTAGAGGCGACAGCAGGGCGCCTAATACATGATATTGACCATGATATTCATGAGTTTCTTCAATTGAGAAGACATCGCGCGGAGAGGCGACGATGCACATGGAATTGTTGACTTGACGCATAGGGTTGCAAAAGGCGCAGGCTGTTTCACCTATTAGACAGCCGCATTCAGAGCACTGTTTAAGATTTTTCGGGACATCTTTAATAATATCGCTCATCTCTTGCAAATGTTCCGGCGCCCAATCCAGCATCTGGAAGGCGAAACGTTCAGCGCTTTTGCCGCCTACGCCGGGCAATTTTTTTAAGACTTCAATCAGTTTGCATAAGTGATCAGGGTACTTCATCGCATACCATAAAAAATGTTTATGCCGAGTCTACCATTTTGAAGAAATTCACGCTAGAAAGACCTATGCAATGGGTGCAATCTTAAGGAAGGCAGCCAAGGCGTCTCGCCCTGGTCGCGTGATTATTTTCAATGTTTTTTGCCTACAAAGCAGGGCGGGACGCCCTGGCTACCTTCCTTATTGTTTCTTATATAATAATTATTTTACATATTTAGTTGTTTTTATTCTTTATACGTTGTATAATTAGTCAATGAAATAATATGTAAATTTAATTAATAGGTAAAAAGGAAATCTCTATGACCACTATTAATCCAATATTTAATGATCAAAATGATCTTATAAAGATGCGTCTTCAGCCTGGTCAAGTATTAATGTGTAAAGGAGAAGGACTAAATTGTAAATTTAAGATAGTTGACGCAAAAGATGTGCCTTTTTTCACACTTTATAAAACATCATTGCCCGCTGTAGCAAAAAAAGTGGCGGCATTTGCAGATGCTATGATGCGCACACCAAGGGGAAAAATAACGCTGCAGGCGCACTTGCATCTGCGATGCAACATAATTTTTTTAGAGAAAATCAGTAACAAGCACAACAGAAAATATATTAATGAAAAACAGGTTGATATTAGTTGTTACAGTAATGATCTTATTAAATATGGTATGTCGAGTGAGTTAATTCATTTATTCCGAAAAGAAGGTGAAAAAAAAGAAGAGCTTTCTTACCAACTGATGTCGGATGGATTGGAGTTTTTAGCGACGGAAATAATAGTGAGAACAAATGGAAAACATGATGGCATCGATTACCGTGGTCTTGGACAATTTGCTCATAAAGCATTGGACAGTGCGCTTATGCATAAAGATAAATTAACCTCAGAAGATAGAGCGAATTTTATTAAGATATCCATTGCACTTCAACCCCTCGGTGAGTCCTTGTATCTTCCAGGTGGCTTTAGCGCTCGGCGAGATGGGGATTTTGTGCGGGATTTAATCGATCATCTTATTGAATTTCCTAATAATCAGGCCTGCATTTATGGCTATACTCGCGCATTGCTTAAGTTTGGAGCCAAATTCTTTTTCGCTTCCAAGGAGCAATTCATGGACACTTGTAAAATTATAAACTCATTGAGAAAATTAGGGGTATCTGACGATGTGCTGAAGAGAGATATATTAGATGAGTCGTCAGCGTTAAAAATGCTAAAAATATATGAAAGAAATCGTAAAAAAATTCCGAAGTTCATTAGTCTTTTAAATACAAAAGATGCCCACAATTTAGAGTTGTTTGGTAAGCGCGAAAAGTTATGTTCAGATATAATCGGCAGCATTGCCCAATTTTTAGAGGATACTGTTCCTTCTCGTGATTTTTATACGTTTTTAAACGAGGCTGTTGCAGAGCATGTGCGTAAAAGGCAAGCTCTTAGAGAACAAGAGCTGAAATCGGATAAAGGCAAGAAATTGAACAAAATTAATTGTCAGGATGGGTAGGAAACTTTAGCAAGAAAAAATTTGCAAAAATTGTAGGGACGATGGGGACTCAAGCGACCTTAGGGACATTGGGGACAGGGACAATCAGGTTGTTTGTCTCTGTCTCCAATGTCCCTAAGGTCGCTTGAGTCCCTATCGTCCCTACAATTTTTGCAAAGTTTTAAGTTTTTCTTGCTGTTCACTTATAACGTTCCTGTGGCGTAGGCCAGGTTGGCCACCGAAGTGACAAGTTGTGTCTTAGCTTGAACACGTTGAGCTCGGGCGTTCGCCAAAACCCCTTGAGCGACCAACACATCCAGAAAGGTTCCTGTTCCATTTTTGTAAGTCGCCAGCGTTGCATCGTATGCTTCTTGCGCATATTTCAAGTATTCTTCGCTGTATTTTAAAGTGGAGACAGCCGTTTTATAGGCGTAGTAGTTTGTGACAACCTGCAAAAAGATGTTGTTTTCCGTATTTTGCCAGTTGTCAAAGGCGGCGGAGGCGTTGGCTCTAGCCTGCAGCGTTTGATTTCTATATAAAAATCCACTGAAAATGGGAACGCTGAGCATGAGATTTCCATTATAGTATTGGTTGTTAAAGCTGGGGTTATGAATAAACACTGTGTTTTGAACATTGGCGTTTGCCGTGATGATGGGCCAGCCTGCGGAATTGACGACGGTGATCTGTTCCTTGGCTTGTAAATAGGTGTGGTAAGCGGCCGCTAGATCAGGCCGTTCTGTTTTAGCGATTTCCATCAAGGCGTCCATGTCTTCGGAAATTTGATCGGTGGGCAATGTTTCAGGCAGCTTGGCGACGGTGAAAACGGCGTTGGCGGGCAGTCCAAGCGCCGTCGCGAGCTGCCCCAATGCAGTGTTCACTTGCCCCTTCACAGTCTCCAATTGCAGTTCAGCGTTGACATAGCTGGATTCCGCTTGGAGGACGCCTACAATAGTTTGAAGGCCTGCTGAAAATAATTGTTGGGCGGCGTCCAAATTCACCTCAGCGTCATGCAGATCCTGTCGTTTGGCTTCCAGTAAAGCCTGAGCCCCGACATAATTGTAATAACTGTCCAAGACGTTCACGATGACAGTTTGAATTGTGCGATTATGCATCCAATTGGCTATCAGCAGCGCTTGGCGCGCAGCCTCGATTGTGGCGATTCTACCTCCGGCGTCCAGCATCAGGTAAGAAACTGTCAAGTTATCCACGCGTGTTTGATTATAACCTGGAAGGCTGACGTTTCTGTTGTTGCTTACGGATCCTCCAGTGTTGTTGACATTATTCGCTCCGGGAGTAATGCTCGACGCGTTGGTTCCAGTGGTTTGAGTGAGTACAGAAGAAACCTTTGTGAAATTCAGCGTATCTTGAAAGTTGATCGAAGGATAGAGCGTGCTTTCACTTGCCCGCATATTGAATGCGGCGGCGCGCGCCAACTGCCAGGATTGTTTTGTCTGTGGGTTATTTTGAAGCGCGATATCAATTAGTTCGCCGGGCCCCCATGGTTGCGCATCCAATGGAAGGCAAGAGGGCGCCGGAGGGCAAACCGGCTGAGGAAAGGGTTCGGTTGCGGTCCATTTTTCGGAATAGCAAGGAGCCGTTTCGCCGATGCGGCTTGGCTCTCGTAAATTGCAGCTGAGGAGACATATTGCGAAACCGCACAAACAACATTTTTTTAAATTGTACATGTCACAATGCAACTTTTAAAATGAGATTATACACCCCAGGACAAAATGCAAAGGTGAGCGCTTACCCCTCTCTGTGCTCTCTGTGGGCTCTGTGGTAGCCAAAAAGCCTTAAAATGATTTAATTTAAGGCTTTTTGGCTACCACAGAGCCCACAGAGAGCACAGAGAGGGGTAAGCGCTCACCTTTGCATCGGCATAGGAAATGGCGCCTATCTTTGCTTAATTTTGAAACATGCCATTAAAAATAAAATCTAATAGCCGCATTTAAAGTGTTTTCGTATATGTGATGGAAGGATCCTTTATGAAAGCGATAGTCCAATGCGAGGTCAACGCAGGGAGTGAGTTCATAGGAAAGTCCGCCGATCACCTGCCAGGCAAAACCTGTTCTGGCATGTTCTCCTTGCCTTTGATGAGTGTAACCGATGCCTGCGCCGGCGTATGGGTAGAATCTCCACATCCAGCAAGGAGTGCATGGAGACCAGCATAGTTGCATGTCATAAATTAAATTGGCCATGCCGGACCAGGATTTTAAGTGCGAATGGCGATGAGTGAGTGCACGTGAGTTTCTATGTTCATGGTGTGCGTTATGGCGATATGTCGCTTCCGCTTCCGTTCTGAAACCATTGGTCCATCCATATCCGGCAGTGGCTCCGGCGGCGTACCCGACATTATAGTGGGAATGACTGCGTTCGTGGATGAAGTTGGCGCCGCCTAAGCCTCCAACATAAAAACCTTCTTGCAATACCGCTTCAGCTGGATCAAAAGTGGATAAACTCACAAAAGCGGCTAAAAAAGCGAATGTTTTTCTCATGTTCTTCATACTACTTCTCCATATTTAGAAATGCGCAAAGCGCGAGTTTTGGTGTTAGCCGGATCATGCATATAGAATAAAATGATGTAAAGAAAATTTCGCTGAAAGCGAAAAAAAAGAAAGGGGCTAATGAAAAAACGCATTAGCCCCCAAGAGAGAAATTTTAGTCTAGAAATGGTATCGTAAAGCTACATTCAAAGAATGATTGTAGATTTTTTCCAACTGGCCTTTATGGAAACGATATTCCAATGCGACATCTGTGCATTGATCGATTTCATAGCCAAGGCCTGCAATAACTTGCCATGCAAAGCCATTTTCTTTTTTATGCGATGAAAACGTAAACTCGGTTTCGGTTTCTACATGATGAGAAAACTTAACTTTTTCATTTGAATATCCAATACCAGCGCCAACATATGGGAAAATTTCCCAGCCGCATGGCTGCCAGCACATCGGAATATCATAAATGAGGTTGGCCATGTAAGACATGGAATGATAATGGCCGCTTGAGTTGAAGCTAGAACTTCCGAATTTAACGGATTTCAGAGAATTATGGCGATAAGTGAATTCGCCTTCTAAGCGGAAGCCATCGCATAATTCATAACCGACAAAGCCGCCGACATCATATCCTGCTCTGAAGTCGTAATCGACGCCAGATCTCTTAGATGTTTGCAGGAAGTTGCCGCCGGCTAAGCCGCCAACATAAAAACCTTCTGTAGGCTCTGCCTGTACAGGGTTAAATGACACGAGAGCCGCTGCAGCAGCCACAAGCGCTAATACTTTTTTCATATACAATTTCTCCATAGTGATAGGGTTAATGTTATAACTGAACCCAACCGCATCATGCCATGGTTGCAAAAATCGCGCAAATAAAATTCTATTCTTTCAACCTTATTTAGTTGAATTATTTAAACCTGGCGTATAAAAAAACGCTCTATAATATAGTGTCGATGGAATTCGAATTCGCTTTGCAAATGAAATGAATTTCTTATTGAGTGCATTTTTCTTTTCCAGATTTGCAAAAATGATATGGAATGTGTTTATTATGAAAGAGTTGCGGAACATTTCAGGCATAAACAAAATAATCTGGAACATCGATATTAAGATTTTAGCGAAATTCTTTAGAGTAAATTAAATGGATCAAGTGCGCCTATAATATACAATTTCCTGTTTAATGATGATTTACGTTATGTTGCAAATATATCAACTGAGGAGGTCGCTGTGTTGGAAAATAGGCGAATTTTTTTTGCGCGTTTATTTTTTTTCTCAATCGCTTTTCTTTTGGCCATTGCTTATCCGCGGGCGTCTCTTCAAGCGGAACTTACCCTTATATTGAATATGGAGGATCGCGAGCTATTGCCGGAGCACTTCCGCTCCTGTACGGATCCATTGCATTTTAGCGGTCTTGAAACTTTACCTAATTTAAAGGGCTTGGAAGAGTTGCGCGCTTCAGGGAGCGGTCAGTTTTCAAAAAAATCTCTGAAAGCTCTATTGCAACGACTTGGAAATCCCTTGCGCTGCACCGTGGTTGATTTACGACAAGAGTCGCATGGTTTTATTAACGGCATGGCGGTGAGTTGGTATTCGCCTAAAGACTGGGGCAATAGCGGAAAGACGTTGGATCAGATTATTAGAGATGAAGACGCTCGCTTAAAAGAAGCGTTGCGGGAGCAGCACGTCATCATTTATCAAGTTCTTAGCAAGACGCCTGATGACGCCATCGCGAACAAGAAAGCGATTTCAACTGAAGTAAAATCCGTAGCGACAGAGAAGGAAGTTACGACCGCTGCAAGTATCGAATACATACGCATTCCCGTTGCTGACCATACGCGTCCCAGCGATGTCGAAGTGGACCAATTTGTTGCTTTTATTCGTGATCTTCCGGCGAATGCATGGCTGCATTTTCATTGTGCGGCAGGCGCTGGACGCACGACGACTTTTATGGTGATGTATGACATGGCGCGCAATGCCAAACAAGTGAGTTTAGAAGATATTCTTGAACGTCAATGGCTTTTGGGAGGAATTGAGTTATCAAAATTGCCGAACATCAGCCATTGGAAGTATGACCTAGCCGTTGACCGCATTGCATTTTTAAAGAAATTTTACAATTATTGTCATGATAATCGGAATGGTTTTAGGGATTCCTGGAGTGATTACCTTCGAAAAAAGCCAAATCCATCTGAAATCTAGTACACTGTAAAGTTATTATTGACCATTTGTGACGCGTCAAAGCCCCGGGGTTCAATGATCGCAAAAGGGGTAGTATGAGGGCAATACTACCCCTTTTGCGATCATTGAACCGCGGGAGCTTTCACGCAGCCACAAATGGTCAATAATAACTTTACAGTGTACTAATCGAGATGGAAATGCTGGATACAGCTGATTATCTAATTGGCGTTGCATTATTTTTACGGCTGTTAGGCGCCATCTATTTCGTGGCTTTTGGCGCATTTCTTTTTCAATATAAGGGTTTATTTGGGACTAAGGGAATTTTGCCAATCGACCTTTATTTGCATCATATGCGGCAATATTTTAAGACGCCTTGGCGTCGTTTTTATCAGATCCCTACGGTTTTTTGGTGGTGGTCAAGCGATTTGGCTCTTTTAATGGTTTTTATTTCCGGCGTTGTTCTTTCCATCTTGCTGATGCTGAATGTATATCCCATTATTGTTTTACCTTTATTATTTGCACTATACCTGTCTGTAGTATCCGCGGGTCAGGATTTTCTCTCTTTTGGCTGGGAGCTTTTTTTGCTTGAAATAACAGTTAATGCATTTTTTTTAAGTTTGACATCTCCTGCGAATCCATTAATTTGGCTCAGCCTTAATTTTTTGCTGTTTCGATTTCATTTTGAAGCAGGGGTGTCAAAGCTGGAAACACGCGACGTGAATTGGCGCAACCTTACTGCATTAAAATTTCATTATCAGACTCAACCATTGCCAAATACGACAGCCTGGCATGCATACTGGCTGCCTATGTGGTTTCATAAGCTATCGGCGGCAATGATGTTTTTTATAGAAATTATTGTTGTATTTGCGATTTTCGGACCAAAAGAATTCCGGTTGGTTGCCTTTGCTGGTCTAGCAGGGTTGCAGCTGCTGATTTGGCTTACGGGTAATTTTTCTTACCTCAATCACCTTACGATGGTTTTATGTGTGATTTTATTAAGCGACGCTTATTTGGCTCCTTTCTTTGGCGCTGCGACGCCTCCGGCTCCTACCAATGAGGCTTTTAATATTCTTGTGTATATTGCCGCTGCAGGGCTGCTTTTCCTTCAGGTGGTCGCATTATGGAATCACTTGATGCCTCATGCGACGTTGAAGAAATTTTATTTTTCTGTTTATCCATTTCATATTGCCAATCGTTATGGGATTTTTGCGGTGATGACGACTAAACGTTACGAGATTGTTGTGGAGGGCAGCGCTGATGGCTGCGAGTGGAAAGAATATCTTTTCCGTTATAAACCTTCGGAATTGACTCGACGTCCACGCCGCGTGTCGCCTTATCAGCCCCGTTTGGATTGGCAAGCTTGGTTCTTGCCTTTTTCCAGTTTTCATTCTGAACCATGGTTTCAGAATTTTTTATATCGACTGCTGGAAGGATCGCCTCCAACTCTTGCTTTATTACGACATAATCCATTTGCGGAGGATCCGCCGCGCTATATTCGCGCATTGGTTTATGATTATGAATTTACGGATCCTGAGATGAGGAAAAAATCGGGTCAGTGGTGGACACGCCGCTTTGTGGGGGCATATTCCCCGACGTTGTCCCTCTCCAAAGCGATTCAACGCAAAGACGCGAGAGTTAAGTTAAAAAGTTAATGTCAGGATGGGCAGGATAGGCTGCATCTAACCTCAGAAATCTTGATCTTGTAAAAATTATTATAACCAATAAAACGGACTCTCAATGCGACATGAACTCATTTTTGACGGAATCATCGATATCTCGCGAGTTCCTGAGACGACGAGTTCTTTATGATTCTAAAACAATGGTATTGAATTAATTGAGTTTAAAATTATTTTCACAATATCAAGATCTTTGAACCTATCCTGCCCATCCTGACATTAACTTTTTAACTTAACTTTTGCGCGTTTGCGGTCGAACGCCAGGAAGAGGACAGGAGTGACGTACAGTGTTAAAAGCTGGGAGAATAAGAGTCCTCCGACGATCACTAATCCTAGGCCTCTGCGCATTTCGCCTCCGTCGCCAAGACCGATTGCAATCGGAAGAGCTCCCATGATCGCGGCGAAAGTCGTCATCATGATCGGACGAAAACGAACCAAGCATCCTTCATAGATCGCTTGTTCGGAAGAAAGCCCCTGTTTTTGCGCCTCCAAAGCGTAGTCCACCATCATAATGCCGTTTTTTTTAACAATGCCTATGAGAAGGAGAAATCCGACCGCGCTGAATATAGAGATTGGTTCTCCAAAGAAGAACAAAGTGAGAACTCCGCCTAGACCGGCAAAGGGAAGAGAGGAGAGAATCGTGAGGGGATGAATAAAGCTTTCATATAGAATGCCAAGGACGATGTACATGACAATCGACGCTGCGAGGAGCAACAGGAGGAGATCTCGTATCGCCGAGGCGATCGCTTTGGCTGAACCATCCAACATCCCGTTTACGTTGCTGGGCAGGACCTGGGCGGCGACCTCTTCCACCATTTGCAACCCTTGACTGGTTGGAATATTGTTGGCGATGGCAAACCGTATTGTTGCAGCTGGGAGCTGTTCCCGATGCTTTAAATTTGGCGAGCCCAGTTTTTCTTCCCATGCAGCCAATGTTTTCAATGGAACCAAGCTTCCATCATCTGCAGTCAAATACAGTTTGCTTAAAGCTCCGGCGCGATTTTGATATTCAGGCTGCAGCTCCATGAAAATTTTTTCTTGCTTAGCGCCTTTTTGAATTGAGCCGATAAAAGTTTGACCATATGCTCTTTGCAGTAATTCTTGAATATGCCGCTTGTTAAAGCCGAACTTTTGAGATAATTCTTCATTCACTTGAACGACTAATTTTGGAGAATCATTTTTCAGTGAATTTTGCACGAATGACAATTCCGGATGCGATTTAAGAGCTTCCGTTAAGACGCCTGCCGCGTTTTCAACATCTTTGAATTCGAGACCTCGGACAAGATACCTATATTTACCGCCATTGCCAAATTCTACATCCATGTTGATCAATTGATAACCTTGAATAAATGCTTGGAGGCCAGGGATTGCATCGATCGATTGTTGGAGAGCCGTGATCACTTCTTGTTGAGGAGGACGATTGGGGAGAGGATGAAGTTGGAGAAGCAGAAGCAATTTCCCTTCGTAGCTGAGATCCAGCGTGTTTTCGACATGTGGATTTTTTTTGACAATCTCTTCGAGCTTTCCTTGATATTCTTTGATTTCAGTTGGAGATATTCCAGAAGGCAGATGGACAAAGGCAATGAGCAAACCGCGGTCTTCCGGAGGAATAAGATTAATCGGCAATTTCATAAATAGGAATATGATGGGAATTAAACATAAGACGGTGGACAGCAGGATTGTTTTTGGATAAAAAAGACATTTTTTTAACGTTTTACCGTATAAACCAACCATGCCATCGTTTATTTCCGCCACAATTTTTTGTAATTTTGTTTGACAAGTGTGCGCTGAAAGAAACCTGCTGCATAGCGCGGGAACAAGAGTTAAAGAGATAAACCCGGATATTAAAATAGCGACAGCCAATGTGACGCTGAATTCACGAAAAAGCCGGCCATTGACGCCCGTCATGAAAACCAACGGAATAAATACGGCGACCAGCGAAAGCGTCATTGATAAAATCGTAAAACTGATCTGTTTGGAACCAATCAGGCTGGCTTCACGAGGCGTCGCTCCCTTTTCCTGATGCCTGACGATATTTTCCAACATGACAATTGCGTCGTCGACGACGAAACCTACAGAAAGAGTCAATGCAAGCAAAGAGAGCAAATTAATGCTGAAGCCGAATACATGCATGACGGCGAATGCGCCTATCAGTGATAGAGGCAGCGCCGCGCTGGTGATGAGAGCTTCTGAAAGCCTTCCTAAACTGAAATAAATGACCAAAACCACCAGAACGAAGGCGAACAATAAAGTCCATTCCACATCTAAAATCGACGCCTCGATTCCCACGGCTTTATCAAACCATAAATTTAAATGCATTCCACTCGGAATTTCTGTTTTTAATGTCGCCAGCACGGTTTTTACAGATTTTGATATGGCGACAGTGTTGGCGTCGGTGATTTTTTGGATTCCTAAAATCAATGCCTGGGAGGTTTTATCCGCGGTGACAAAATGAAATTCCTGATCCTGGCTGGACTTATTTGAGACCTCTCCAATATCTTTAATGCGAATGGAGTGGTTGCCGATTAGTAAATTTTCTAAATCTTTAGCCTCGAGGGATTTACTTGAAAGCTCAATCGCCAGCGTTTTGCTGTTTGTCTGAATGGTTCCTAAGGGCATTTGTGCGATCCGCTGCCGTATGGCGCTCACTACTTCGTCAAACCCAATATTTCTTGCAGCCATCATCTCTGGATTTAAGCGCAGCCAAATCGACTTTTCCGATCCGAACGCCTTTACCTGGGCCACTCCTTCAATCCGACCGAGGCGAGGGAGAATATAGGCGTCCGCATAACTGCGCATTTCAGCGACATTGGAATAATCTGAAGTTAAAAGAAGGTAGATGATCGGTTCCTGACTGTCCTCCTGAAGGTGATAAGAGGGACGCCCATCGATCTCTCTCGGTAAATTCGCTTCCGCACGGTTGAGCGCCGCTTGCACGTCTCGTATCGCTTCATTCATGTCCTTGCTGAGGCTGAACGCGAGGGAAATGGATGACGAACCAGGAGAACTCGTTGAAGAAATTTCTTCCACGCCCTTCACATGAGTCAGTTCTTTTTCGAGGGGAATGGTGACCTGGTTAAGGACTGTTTCAGAACTGGCGCCGGTGTATGCCGTCGTGACTTGAATATGGGGATGTTCGACATTTGGGAGATCGCTGACAGGCAATTTGAAAAATGCAATCAGCCCCGCTAGGACAATTGTCAGCATTAAAAACGTGGTCATCACAGGACGATGAATAAAGGGAGCTGACAAGTTCATGATTTTATTTCCACTTTAAGTCCAGGGAATAAGCGAAGATGTCCGTCTGTGATGACAGGTTCTAAAGGGGAAACGCCTTCCACAACAATGACATCGTTTCCTTGTTCATCTCCTAAAAGCAGTTGACGGAATCCAACAACGCCATCGGGCAATACAATGTAGATGTATGGTCCCTCTTGGTTGTAACGAATCGCTTTTTGTGGAATAAGCGTTACGCTTGATTGCGTTGCAATCGGCGTGCGCACACGCACATTTTGTCCTGGCTTCAGGTGGTATTGAGAGTTGGGTATATTGCCTCGCACTAATATTTGGCCTGTTTTAGGATCGAAATGATTGTCAATAAAAGTGATCATCCCTGTCGTAAAAGCGTCGTCAGCTGAACAGAGAGGCTGCATTTCAATTGCAACATTGTCTTGCGTCAGTTTAGGAAACTCCTTTTCCGTCACTGTGAACTCAACAATGAGCGGATCCATTTGAGAGATGGTTGCAAGTGGAGATGATTGTCCGCTGGCAACGAGAAGCCCTGGATTGGCGTCGAGCTTCCCCACTCTCCCCGCGATGGGGGATAGAATTGTGCAACGCTCCAAATCCAATTTGGCTGCATCCAAACGAGTTTGATCCAGTTCAACCATCGCCCGAGCTTTTTCCGCTTCCGTTTCGAGATCGTCCCATTCAATTTGAGCGACTAGGTCTTTCTGAGCAAGTCGTTGATAACGCTCAAGTTTCTTTTGCGCAGAAGCGAAGGCCGCTCGGTTAATGGCAAGCTGGGCTTCGGCTTCATGCACTTTGATTGCATATAATTTCGGGTCGATTTTGAAAAGCGGCGCGCCTGGCTCCACCCACTGTCCTTCGCTAATCAGCGTCTCTAATATTGTTCCATTAACCTGAGGAACAATCTCCATAAATATTGATGGACGCAGAGCTCCGATCGATTCTATATAAACGGGAATATTTTTGACCGCAGGAAGAGCTGTGAGGACGGGAACCGAGGGGATTTCCGCCTGATGTTGTTTTTGCGAGGATTCGCAGGATATCAATCCAAGGCTTGCGAAAAAAATCAATGCTGTTTTGCGCATGAGTCCTCCATGTAGGGGGCAAGGGAGCCTGTCGCATAAGCGAGATTCGCCAGGGCGACAAGCAAACGGGTTTTGATGTCGCTATGGCGGACTCGCGCCGCCGCTAGTTGCCGAAGCGCGTTGGAAAGTTCCGCAATGCGTTCGGCGCCGGCTCGGTATTTATCGAGGACGCCTTCGTAGGCTTTTTGTGAATTTTGTAAATTGGCGTCTGCATATATCAACATCTCTTGCGCCGCTTCCAATGTTTTAGAATATGTCAGTATATCCAAAGCGATGTTCAGTTCAAGCTTGGCAAGTTCCTCCGAAGAGATTTGAGCGTCCGCATACGCGATGCGCTGCTGGTGCATCGTCTTGAATCCATTGAATAGAGGGATTTCTATATTGACGGCCACCTGATAATGGGATGCGTTGGCTTTATCGTGGATGGCGTGTTCGCCGCCTCCGCGGCCGGCAAAAGTCACTTTAGGATAGTGGGCCGCATGGGATTTATCTAAAAGCGAGAGCGATTCCGACAACCGGGCTCGCTTAGCCATGAGGTCGGCGCGTTGCTCGCCGGCGAGAGCGATTAACTCCGATGTTCGCTGTTTCGGAATGCTAGGCATCTGTTCAATCGTTGCAACGTCAAGCGGGGTCTCTGGCGCAATGCCTAAACTGGCGGCCAACTTGCTTTTTTGAATCTCAAAAGCCGCCTGGTATTGGGCGACGTCCATTTTCATTTGCGCCAACGTCGCTTCGCTTGTGTATACGTCTGAAATCGCATGCAAGCCTATGCGATTAAGTTCATGCGTGACGTCAAGCATTTTTCCGGCGTCTTCACGGGAAATAAGAGCGGCTTGAAGGAGCTCTTGAGCGTGCAGCGCGGCATAGGCGTTTTCAAGGACGCTGACGATCACTTTCTGGAGCGTCGCATCGGTTTGCCAATTCGCCGCTAATAAGGCCATCTTGGCGGCTTCGACGCTTGCGCTCCGTTCTCCAAAGTCAAAAAGAAGCATCGAAAGTGAAAGATCGGCTCCCGTGATGGTGTAGTTGGTGTCAGGGCCGTTGATGAATTTGAAATCCCGCCCGTGGCGTGCATTTGCATTGAAATCCAGCTTGGGATAATAGGCGCTTCGGGCGCTTCCCAAACCAGATGCAGCCCGCTGAGCGTTCCACCAGGCGACTTTAGTCTCCGGATTGTTCTGCAGGGCGGTGTCAATCAGTTCGGCAATGGTCAAAGGATGGGCGCAATCCATGGGAACCGCGAGGGCTGTGGGAGCCGCCGCCGCTGAAAGGCTGCCGATTGTTAAGCAATTCAACGCAAAGGCGCAAAGGTGCAAAGACGCAAAGAAACGCTTAGAGGTCGCTGACCACATGGACCACATATGAGCCTATTTATTTTTACGAATTATTAGTAAGTTAAGCGTTAAGTCTATACGACTTACGATCGCCGCACAATTGTATAGCTTTTTAGAATTTATTGCAAATAAGGAAGGTAGCCAGGGCGTCCCGCCCTGGCCGCGTGATTATCTTCAATGTTTTTTTGCCTACAAAGCAGGGCGGGACGCCCATATAACACAGCCCTTTTGCATGTGTTATTTAACGCGAGTTTTGGGAGTTTGACGCCTT
>Ga0207104_1118_pt1 | contig 19224 bp, 25 predicted proteins | sample Alteio_BWMinHeat_79_FD_153538 | JGI IMG/M metagenome (GOLD analysis project Ga0207104, IMG submission 153538) | Enriched cells from forest soil in Barre Woods Harvard Forest LTER site, Petersham, Massachusetts, United States -... | ecosystem: Environmental > Terrestrial > Soil > Temperate forest >...
GAATTTGAAATGTTTTTCAATCGAAAAACCTCACAATACAATAAGTATTGCTGCGGTTTTTCTCAATCAAAACATTTCAACTTCTCGCAATCTGGGCGTTAAAACTTCGCATCTTGAAGTGTAATGGGTATAGTCATCAGATCCTGCACCATTTCCTGCTCCGGCGACAATCTTTCCTGATTTAAAACCAATACCTCACAGTTATGTAGTACTGCGAAGTGTTCAAACCATTCAAATCCAAAACGAGCCAAGCGATCCTTGTGTGCCAGAATTAATGTCTTCACTTCCCTTCTGCCAATTTCATCCATCAACATTAAAAACTTCTTTCGTTTGAAGTTGAGGCCACCGCCAATTTCCTCGATAAATTCAACGTTTGCAAGTCCTTAAAGCATAAATAGCCTGCCTGGCAAGCAGCACAAAAAAAACAGATTATTTTTTCAGAACACCACAGAACACCAAGATTCCATTCAACAACAATACTCCTTCTTTTTGCTCTTTCATTTGCTCTTTCATTTGCTCTTTCATTTGCTCTTTCATTTGCTCTTTCATTTGATCATTCATTTGATCATTCATTTGATCATTCATTTTCTCTTCCATTTTCTCTTCCATTTGCTCCTTCATTTTCTCTCCTTTTTACACCCTGGATAATTTCCTGAATAATTTATAGCGTTGTAGCCCGGCACAATATTCAACCCAAGCTGCACCGCGACCAAACCCCGAACCATGCTCACGCTAGCGCAAAACCTGAATCCCGGATAAATGCGCCAAACAAATACCGTTTTCATTTCAAAAACAGTGACGGCGAATTTTTCGGGACGACACCGTTTTTGTATTACGCCCTGAATTTGTATTACGCCCTGAAATAGTCTCCCGATGTCCTTCCGGCTTCCACGCCGGTGCAATCACATTCGGCATCTGTGAACGAAACAACAACGGTGCAGGTGCAATGGTGAATTCACCAAAACGATCATTGATATCATCCAGCACAGCATTCACCTGCTCCCTTTTTTCATCTGGCTTCGCAAAAAAATCCAGCTGCAACCCACCAGGATTCGGATCAAGCGCAGTGACCTGAATTTGACATACAGGCTCCCTCGCCCAATGCTGCGCCAAAATGAATAAGCCCAGTTGAAAAATTTCCCTGCCATCATCCGTCGGCTGCATGGTTTGTCCTGTTCCACCCAGCCAGCCAAAATCACGGCTGCGCAATCCCACAAAAAAATGCTGCGCATGAAAATGATGATGACGCAAACGTGCTGCAAGCTTTTCACACATGTGCATCAGATACGTCTCAATGACACGCGTATCACGTGTCCTGGGAGGCATTACCTTGCCATGACCCATGGATTTTGGATTCGCCACTTGCGTATGCACAGGGTCAGGATCTGCGCCCTGACACATATACCAGATACGCCGTCCAAGATTGCCAAAGCGTTTTGCAAGAATACTGATGGGCAACTTCTCCATGTCACCACAAGTCAATACACCATGCCTTGCAAGAAATCCGCCAATGCCTGATTTAATGCCGCATAATTCTGTCACAGGAACATTTTTCAGCCGCAGCTTTGCCTCCCATGGCGGAATCACGGTGAATCCATCCGGTTTTTGCTGTTTTGCCGCAAATTTGGCTGTCGTTTTATCTCCACTTACCCCAATCGAACACAATAATCCTGATGCATGAAATACTCTTTCCTTTGCCATCAAGCCAATCTTATCTGGTGTACCCAGCAGCAATTGACAGCGCGTCACATCCAGAAATGCTTCATCAATGGAAAAAATTTCCATGTCTGGCGTGAGCGTTGCAAGCGCTTTCATGATCGCTCGCGATACTTCCACATAACGCCTGGGCTGCGCTGGCACCTGAATCAGCTGAGGACACAAACGTCTTGCCTCATACAAACGCATGCCTGTTTTAATCCCAAATGCACGGGCCTCGTACGAAGAAGTAATGACGCATGTCCCCTGTTTGCCATTTGTCACTACCAGTGCGCGCCCGCGCCACTCAGGATGATCCAGTTGTTCAACTGAAGCAAAAAAAGCATTCATGTCGACGAGAATAATTGCTCTCGGCCATGTCATTTTTCAAAACCGAACCAGACATTTACATAATTCAAATGACATATCTAAATCCTCAAGGGCTCGCACATAAATAAAGCTTATAAGGATTATTTATGCGCGAGCCCTAAACGCAGTAATCCGGCAAATATTCCCTGAATTTGCACGCGATGCGGCAAATATGCCTTTGGTTTTAAATCGGGATTGGCAGGAATCAGGGTAATTCGCTCCGCAATCTTGTAAGAAATGCGTTTTAAGGTTGCAGCCTGCCCATCAATCAGTGCAACCACAATGTCACCTTCCTGTGCCTGTTTCCGATGCTTGCAAATCACCAGATCTCCGTCATGAATGCCTTCATCCACCATGGAATTCCCAAGCACCTGCAGCATGAAGTGGTCATCCCTGGTGAACAATGAACGCAAGTCGATGGTTTCCCTGCCATCAGCAATCACTTCAATGGGCTCACCTGCTGCAATCCGGCCTAATAATGGGAATAAAAAAGGATGCTCTTCAACTATCTGAATATTGCGATATCCTTTCCTGTAAAATTCAAGCTGACCCGCCTCAACAAGTGCATGGATATGGCGACTGACAAGACTGATGGATTTTGGACTGAGATTGATGCCACGTGCAATTTCTTCAAGTGAGGGCGAATATCCGCGCTCCCTGATGTATTCACGGATGTATTCATAAATTTTGCGCTGGATGGGGGTATTCATAATATTTCACCTTTTCTTCACCATGATCATAGTGAAGAAAAAGTGAAAGATCAAGAGGAAATTAGGACCTATCCAAGATCAAAGATTTTTGCAGAATTCTTATTCATGATTTCACTGACGTGGGTATGGGAAAGAGCAAATCCACGAAATGCTGGCACCGAAAGGCGATACATGAGCATGTCTGTGAGTGCAACAACTGTCGCTGTACGATTACCACTAATGGAGTAAAATCCGGTCTCATTTAAACCAATTGAGTCTCCAAAGCTTAAAATTGCTATGGATTTCGTCTCTGGAATGCCATTTTTGATTTCATCATGCCTGACATCAGCTGTGCCATTTCCAATCAGGTATACACTGTCAACACGATCCCCTTCCTTGACAATAACCGCCCCAGGCTCAAACTTTACCTCAGTAAAAAGGGAAGCAAGTTCACTGATTTCCTCTTCATTTAATTGAGCAAAAAGAGGTTGTTTTTTAATAATATGTATCAAAAAACTGATATTGACTGGGCTTTCCATATGACTTTATTCCAGAGGAGCGATAATTTAATGATAGTAAGTAAGCTGAAAGAATGCCAGTCAGGCAATAGCTCAGCCAATCCTGAATATGCAGCAAAACGTCGGCTGCAAGCATCAATAAGATGCAATAATCACCTTTGTTCCACGGTAGAGGTTTGCCGCACGGGGACCTTCCACAAACTGATATCGCAACCATTTGGCATCATCAATATGCAATCTTACGCATCCATGACTAAGATTATCCGATTGTACATTTGAGGAACCATGCAAAGCCTGCCCCCCATTAAAATACATGCAGTAAGGCATGGGAGCACCATCATACTTATTCGAGGCACATCCGGCATCACCCAGGGAATAAATTCGAAACTGCCCTGTTTGGGTGCGACAGGAATTATCTGAATCCGGACATTGATCAGCACCTGCTGTGGCAATTCCCCAGCGAATCAATTTTCCATTGGACCCATAAGCCCCATAAACATGTTCACCTGGATCAACAAAAACAAGTTTCTCGCCATGGGTTTGCATGCGGGAAGGAAGCGGCGCTCCTTCTGTTGCAAAAGGTGAACCACTAATTTCGTAAAATTGGGCATCAGCAGAAAATGAAAGCAGCAGGCAAAATACTGCCATGAAATATATTTTCATTACGATGGCGTCAATCGCTCAATTAATTTAATGGCACAAGGTATTACCATTTCCTGCGCTTTTTGATCCGCCTGTGTTCCTGGCTTGCTATTAATTGCCTTGTTTAGCCATTCAATCGCTGATTCCCTGTTTTTGGGCATGGAAATACCATAGGCATATCTCGCAGCAAGGGCATATTGCGCAAAAGGCAGGCCCTTTTTTGCAGCAGCATGATAAAGCATGGTTGCCTTGTCCCTGTCCTGCCTGGTACCAAAGCCCATGTCATAATCCATCGCCAATTTTAACTGATCTTTCGAACTGCCAAAAATGGATGCCCTGGCATGCGTAAAATAAAAATCAATCTTGTTTCTGGCCGTATCCTGGGAATTGGGAGGATGAATAAAACGTCCAGCCATTTTATCCAGCACCCTGGTGCAATAACTCAGACTCCTGACATAATCTGCTTCACCCTCTTTAAGCGTTTCGCCTGATGTATAAGTACAGTCTCCAGACTTGATCAGTGAAATCAGGCGAGGATCATCATCCATCGCAAGCGGTGGATTTTGCATTTTGCAATGATAGTAACCCTGCACGGCACAATCAGCAGGTTTGCAATGATTATTTTTGGCAGTGCGTGGAGCAGGCCAGCATTTTGCACAGGCACTATCCCACTGACCATTCATGTACAGGCCTGTGGCATGTTCTGCATGAAGCAATGATGAAGTAAAAATAAAACTGATAATCACCCATAATATCCCGCTTAATTTCATATCCGTCCTCATGATCCCTGGCTTTTTCAGACTATATCACAAAAAAATCTTTTCTCCATGTTTGCTGCATCCAGACTGTGCCATAAAGGGGAAAGGACCAGGTGGAAACATTATCCAGACGAATCGGATCCGTAAAATATGAAATCCGCCCAAAGCCAGGATTATTGCCAAAAATCGGGCTAATGGAAATGATGCCAATCACGGGAATTTCTGCATGATCAAGCTTGGCCATCTGAAACCAGTTCCGATGCAAATGCCCGGCAAAAATTCCGGCTATTTGAGCAGAATACTGATTCAGTTCTGATTGAAAGCGAGTGGCATACTGAGGCTTCCATAGTGTGATTAACCTGAATAATCGTGTGCGTTTCGTGGCATAAAAATCAATTCCCTCGGGAATATGCATGGCAAGAAAAACACCTTGATGAAATTCTTTCGCTTTTTGCAATTGCGCATGAAGCCAGTTTAATTCCTGGGATGCAATTTTATCCAGATTTCGTCCTTTTGCCTTGGTGGAAAATAAAACTGTATTCATCACAATCAATATTGAATTTGCCGGACTGGGTAAAACCACGGAGTAATAACCGGCATGGGAAAATTGTTCTTGCATGACAAGTTTATTATGCTGATTTTTGATTAATCCAGACCACATCCTGCCTGCATCAGAAAAAAACCGGCCGTCTGGTTTTATAATGTAATCTCCCTGGTAAGAATCATTGTTTCCAACAACAGTATAAATATCAAGGGAAGGAAAGGCAGAAGCAAGTTCTCTTGTCAAAAATGCCAGGGTTTTTTCTGTGAATAATTGATACTGTGATGCTGTCTTGTCACTGGAATAACGTTTGTATCGGGAACGAAATTCATGCCCGAGAAAATCTCCCAGCACCAGCACAAACTGGGCATGACTTTTATCAGCAATCTGGCTTGATGCAGAAAGGGCAGAAACCAATAGTTGATAATTGCTATCCTGAAACCTCTTTGCCGGTGCACTGTAATGCGCAAAAAGATCCGGCCATTTCTCCACTGGATTACGGCGCAATTTTTCAATTAGCACACAAGGTTTATTGCCGCTACAGGAAGTGAAAGGATCAAAATGAATATCTGCAAGGGCAATAAAATCAAACTGGCCTGCATAAGCAAATGAAGCACATAATGCAAATGTCCCTATTAAAAAAAGCATAAGGACTCGTGCAAGAATAACTTTTCCATTCTGGCATCCCATCTGAGCCCTAAAATGGCGGAAATTCATCTTGAATTTGTTCTCACGATAAAATTGAACAAGGTTTGCGGATAAGGTTCATGTTCAAGCGTAAAATGCCACCATTCCTTTTCATAAGGCTGAAATCCATGCTTCATCATGATACTTCGCAATAACATGCGATTTTGAAAGGCATTTGAAGTTGTCTCAATGTTGAATGGATGTGCCTTTTCATCAAAACAATCATAACCTGTACCCATGTCGATGGAATTATCACGAAAACGATAAGCTAAAGCTGCAATACAGGAAACCAGGACCTGGCCTTTTTTATATTTTGCTGAAGGAGGAGCAGAAAGCGGGACAATGGTAATATCCACTGTACTGCCTCGACTATGCGAGGATGGTTTCCCTACATATCCCAGCCGAAATACATCAGCCTTGTTAACATGTGGATAAAATTCCCGCTTCATTTCCTGGTGACCAAGGTCTTCACTCCATTGCATGAAATCATCAACGGCCATGGCAGGGCGATAACAATCATACACCTTGAGGGACAATGACATTTTCCGTAATTCGCGCTGAACAAGGGACAAGGCTTTTGCTGCCTGATTTGTCAAAATGCAGGTCCCTGCCTCATAACCCCTGATTGGCCGGCCAATAAAATTGTGATCTCCTGCATAGCGCATTTCCTGCAAAATTCCAGGATCCACTTCTTTCAGGTATACAAAATTGGCGGGAAGTGCATAAACAAACTGGGAAGATAATAGCAAGGGAAATATCAGATTTGATAATTTCATGGCAACCTCAAAAATGAATTTGGACATATATCATATCCGGGGAAGGAAAAAACTTCACTCAAAAAAAAGCCAGGAAAAAATCTTCCTGGCTCAAAAAAAATTATATTTTTTTAATGATGAGAAACTGCTTCGGTTAACTCAGAACACAACTTGGGATCCTTGCATTTTGTTGCAATATCACCCAGTGAAATAATCCCTGTCATGCGTTTATCCTTGTTAAGAACAATCAGACGTCTCACTTGTAACTGCTCCATTTGATGTATCACTTTTTCCAATGGATCATTTTCAAAACAATAATGAATTCCCTTGTGCATCACTTCCTTGACTGTTTTCTTATTTGGATCCAGACCCTGGGCCACTCCCTTGATTGCCAGATCACGATCAGTAATCGTACCAACCAGACGATCATTTTCTCCAATTGGAATAAATCCATAATCATGCGAACGCATTTGATCCGCGGCCTGTTTAAGTGTTGCAGATGGGGATAAAAATTCGGGTTTTTTGGACATGATTTCTTTTGCGAGCATACACACCTCCTCAATTATTATTGTATTAATAACTATAGCACAAACAGGTCTATTATAAATATGATATTAATCATGAAGATTTATTATTTATTCTCAATCCAGAATTTGGTGGCTCCTGCAACCGCAGCAGGAATCACAAGACAATTAATGATGGGAAGCATGGAAAACACAAGAATTATCGAACCAAATCCAAATGAAATCAGCCGCCTTTGCTGCATCCACGCCCTCACTTCAGGCATGGGAATACGATGATTATCGGTCGGATAATCAAGGTAAGTCATGGCCATGATCCATGCATGAAATAAAAATGACAGAATACCTGCAAATATCTGCACAATGGGAATAAAAAATAAAATCAGAATCAGCAATGCACGCGGAACATAATATGCAATGATGGATAATTGTCTTGCAATAATGCGGGGAATATCCCTGATATTTTCCAGCAGGCTGCGATCCTCTGGAATATTGCCAGTCAGGTAAATTTCCACTTTTTCTGCCAGAAAACTATTAAATGGTGCAGAGATCACATTGGCAATAAACGCAAACGTATAAATGATAATAACGAAAAATCCAGCAAAAAATATCATCCAGAGTATTATGCTCAGCCATTGCAGCCAGGAGGGCAAATGATTTGCAAACCACATGTTGAATTCACTGACAAAATATTTCAGCAGAAAAAAAACGCCCGTGAATAATACTATATTGATAACAAGCGGAATGATGACAAAACGCCGCAAGCCGGGTTTTGCAATCAACCCGAATCCATCAAAAAGATATTGTATGCCAGATGCATGAACATGATTCAGTGACATGCTTAGGGCCCGTATAAAAATAACTTCCCCATTATAGCATCCCATCTGAGGCTCATCTTTAAAATATTTTTTAATGGAAAAACACTTACATAGAATAACTATGCTCGTATTTTTCCATTAAAAAATATTTTAAATCTGAACCTCATCTGGGCGCTATAATGGGGAATTTACACGGGCCCTTATCCTCACATCAATCCAGATATTTCTTCAGAAATTCAGGAGCACGTTCTTCCAGCCAATATTCAGGACGCCAGGGAACCCTGCCTGAAACAAAGCCAACATGTCCACCTGTTTCTGTTACTTCAAGTGTCACTTGCGGGGAAAGTTCATCCTCACCTGGAATGACATCTTCCGTCATGAAAGGATCATCCTTTGCATGAATCAGTAAAGTCGGCACACATATGGAATGCAAATAATACCGGCTGCTGCTAAGCGTATAATACTCTTCAACACTGGAAAATCCATGAATCGGAGCTGTATATTTTGAGTCAAGATCCCATAGTTTCCCAATGCCTGCAAGTTCCGAAATATCAAATGGCGCCTTGACAATTTCAAACTTATGCAACAAACGTTCACGTGCAGTCCTGAGCAGATACCATTGATACAATCGTGAAAGACCTCTCTGAATTCTTTGAGATGTCTTATGCAAATCAAATGGAACAGAAATGGCAATCGCTGCCTTGAGTGGATTATTTGCTCCAGTTTCTCCCAGCCATTTCAGCAGCATATTGCCGCCCAGGGAATAGCCAATGGCAGCAAGATCCGTTTTTGCTTCCCGAGCAAGCAGTGTTTTCACGACAAAATCAACATCACTGGTTTCACCAGAATGATAGCCTCGTGGCAAACGATTTGGCTCTCCACTACAACCGCGAAAATGCATGAATAAGCCCCGCCATCCTCGCTGATTGATTGATTGCAGCATGCCCTTTGCATAATGGGATTCAATTGAACCTTCAAAACCATGCAAGATCAGGACAATAGGCCCAGGAAGATCCTTGCCTGACCAATCCAGATCAAGAAAATCACCATCAGGCAATTCAAGACGTTCACGTGTGAGGGATAAACCTTTGATATTCGGCCGACAAAAATTAGGCCATATGGTTTGCAAATGGGAGTTTGGCAGCCACCAAGCTGGCTTGAATTGACTTCTGCGTCGCATAAGTGACCTCGATCGCACAAACCATCACACAATATATACCCATTACACTTCAAGATGCGAGTTTTAACGCCCAGATTGCGAGAAGTTGAAATGTTTTGATTGATTGAGATAAACCGCAGCAATACACGAGCGAATGGAAATGAGAGGAAAAACTATGGAAGCGAACAACAGGGAGCTGTCGTTCGCTTCATAGCAGATTACAGATTTATGCAAAATCACCGAAGGTGTAAATGACACTGAACATGGCTTCATTGTTAGACAATGTGTACTTGTTAGACAGTGCAATAACATCGGTTGAAGTGGTAAGAGTGCCAGAAGCAGTCTTCGAATTGTATGAAGTATGCGTAAACTCACCTCTGATACTGACATTATCAGCAATCGCGGTTTGAATACCCGGGCCCCACTGGAAGCCATTTCTCCAACTATTGGCAGAAGCAGCTACAGGGAATGATGTACCAGTATCAAGGTCTACTAGTGTAGCATTTCCATTTGCCTTGAAATTGGTTCTCAGGTATCCAAAGCGGAAATACAGTAATGACGAATCATTTAACCTGATACCTGGCAACAGCGCAATGCCATAACTTCCACGAGCTTTCACCTTCGAATAGGCTACATTACCAACGCTATCGTTGTAGGAGAATGCGGAATCTGCATTGCTGGCATTGGCATTGATTTCAAGTGCAAGGTACAAGTTATCCCAGAAATGGCCATAACCTGCAAATATTCCACCCATCCAGCCAGTAGCACTGGCATTGGCGGAACTTGCTGAAGTAAAGTCAGGAACAGTAACTCCAATATCCGTTATTGACAAATCAGTGGACTGATGAGTTCTGTAGGAATCATAACCCACACCAATACCAAGATAGAATCCTTCACGCAATGCCAGCACTGGCGGGCATGGTGGTGGTACTTCAGCCTTGTAATTGGTTTCAGCCTTGTAGTTTTCATGTTCGACTTTGTGAGCTTTCTTGTGAGCTGCAATACCTGCGGTGGAAACCATGAGTAAAGAAGCTGCGGATACGGCGAGGGAAATCGCTGATAAACGTTGGTTCATGTACATCTCCTTATGGTAAAGACATTATATTTTGTTTTTAACATCCTGGTTTTTTAACCAGAAACAAAAATATTCGAAAAGATACTCTAATAGAATGTTTTAATAAGAACAAGTATTTTTATAAAAAACATTTAGTTTTTTATTTGTAAAAAACAAAAATAAAAATCATCTGCGTCAATTGAGAAAATTAATTCGGGAAACATAAGAGAATATAAAATTTATGCGCAATAGAATTAAAGTTGGTCGAAAAATGTGGGAAGTGCGAGTCCTAATCAGAAAATTGTGTATTCTTTTTTAAAAAATCCAGCAATTCATGTTCCTTCATGTACATCAAATCCTTTTGAATGTGATTCGTGATGAGATTCATGACATGTTTATTCAAATGATGGGAAATCAATCCATACATATGAGGAGAAGCAATCAGAATAAGCTTTTCAAATCCATTTGCATTGCGGCGCTGATTTAAATCATCAGCAATTTCCCTGGAAAAATTGTTGATTTCCACTTCTTTTGCATTGGTATGAGGAGAGTATGCCCCACGTGCTGATTGATTTGCCTTGTAATGGCCTTCCTTGTCTGCAGTCAAGTCAATATTTCTCAGCTTGTTGTCAGGATGATTTATCTCCCTGATCAAGGTTAATCGTGCTGGATGCTTGTCATAATGATATATTTTGCAGTCATTTGAATTTGTATTGACGACGAGTATCATGTTCGTCTCCTCTCCTTTTTTGTTTAATTTAATTATACCATATTTCGGAGAATAAAATTTACCCATTTTAAAAAATACGGGATATATTCAGAACACCTTGGAATGATTTGCTGTACCTTGCTGTTGTTAAGCATTTACAACAACAGCAAGTTTCCAAATAATATTCAGATAATGGTGCGAACGAGGATTAAACTGCTATTACGATTAATGAATCGAATAATAGTTATTGTTGGCTACCAAGGGATTTGAACGATTTATGGAATACATTTGTGCGCTAATGCTTAATAACAAAATGGCACTAAAAACAACAATAATAAGAGACTTTTGCATATTCACTCCGTGAATCAAAAACCGATATTTTCATCCGTAAAAACGCTAAAATTCATAAGGGAATTTTTTAAGTTTTACTCAATTGAAGACGATCGTCCATTGGGTATTCCCCTCGCGAATACAAGGGTTGCCTGGCAAAAATCATCTGGATTTCCCATCTGCTTAGGTAGTATTACTAAAACAGCTACAGGAAAGGAGGATAAAATGGCTAGCTTCCCTGAGGGCCTTGCGACTCAGCTTTTTTTGAAGCAATAATTCTGCCGATAGTGGTTTCCCTTGCAGGAGAATCATCTGACCCCCATCCTGCCTTCAGGGCTGCATTGCAATCAGCAGCCTGCAATGCACGGAAGCGTATATCATATTTGCCAGGTTTTGCTGGCACTTTCAATTCAAAACTGGCTGTGCCCTGTCCTGCTGTCCCACCATCATAAATGCAAGCCTGTGCACTGCGGTGTGCAAGCCCAATAATAATTTGATTATTCAGGGCAGGATTACAATTGGAACAATGATAGGCATAACTCAAACTGGCCTGAATATATTTGCCAGGTTTAACAATAACCTGATTTCCCATATTATTCAGATTCAGATTTGTTAAGCTTACATGTCTTGCATTAACAACAGGTGGAGGCGGCGGAAGTGCAGGTTCATCTGTGGATTTAAATGCAAATGCCTTTGCCTGATCACCATCCCGCATTGTCATTGTGTCCATTTCAGCACATCCTGTAATGAAAAACATGCCCAAGCTAGTAATCGCAAGCAGAATCAAGGTCTTGTTCATTGCCCATCTCCATCATTCTTCCATAGCTGAGTGCTGAGTATATACCAGGTACAGCGTTCGGTTAATTTTGCCCTGTTGGCGCTCAGATTGCGAGATATTGAAACGTTTCAAGATCGACGCAAGATGAGATGCCAACAGGGCAAAATTAACCGAACGCTGTACCAGATACCCAGGGTTACCATCATCTTTGCTCACCATGGAATTTGGACTACATTAATAGTATCAGCAGTCAACTTAACAGCAGGTATACAGGATGACCTCTCCCAGTTGGCAACTTAAGCACCCCATTTCTGCTATTGTTTTTGATTGTGATAGCACACTCAGTTCCATCGAAGGCATTGAATACCTCGCAAAAAATAATGGTGTAGGCGATGCAGTAAAATCACTTACGAAAGATGCCATGGACAAAACAGGTTTAACGCCCTCCATTTATCAGCAAAGGCTCGACCTTGTTATTCCAAGACGTGAGCAGGTTTATGCGCTGGGGCATCAGTATTTTGCCCATCGTGCACCAGATATCACTGATGTGATTAATCTTTTCAGGCGATTAAAAAAGGAAATATATCTTGTTTCATCTGGTGTCAATCCTGCTGTCAAAATATTTGGGGAAATGCTGCAAATCCCATCGGATCATGTTTTTGCCGTAGACTTGCGCTTTGACCAGCAGGGAAATTTTCTGGATTTTGAGCACTCCTCTCCCCTCATCAGCAATGATGGCAAAAGAACCATTCTGCAACAACTCAAGCATGCACATAAAAATATCATGCATATTGGTGATGGCATGAATGATGTTGCAGCACTCGATCTTGTAACGCGCTTTATTGGCTATGGCGGTGTAGCCTACCGAAAAAATATTGCAGACTTGTGCAAGTACTACATCAATACAGTGTCATTTTCGCCATTAATCCCGCTGACCTTGACTCATGATGAAATCCAGTCATTATTACAGGATGAATTAGCCCTTTATCAACGTGGTCTTGCTGCCATTCAGGAAGGCAAGGTACAGCTGGAAAACATGTGATGCCCAAACTAAAAAATACCCAGGAAAGATTTGGATTCATGGCCATTCTCCTGCACTGGATCATGGCAATTCTCATTATTGCGCTATTAATTCTTGGCCTTTACATGACAACTCTGCCGGTGGGATTACAAAAACTCAGGCTTTATGGCTGGCACAAGGAGCTGGGAGTTCTCGCGCTTGCTTTCGTTATAGTGAGAATCCTGTGGCGCATCAGCAATATCACGCCAAAACTTGATCTCGCAAAATGGGAAGTGATCGCTGCACGCATGACACATTTCACATTCTATCTTCTGATGCTTGCCTTGCCTCTCACAGGCTGGATGATGTCATCTGCTGCAGGCTTGCCTGTTTCATTTTTTGGTTTATTTGTACTGCCTGATCTTGTTTCCCCAAATGAAGCCTTGCGTATCATTTTTCAGGAAACGCATGAATGGCTGGCCTATGCGATGATTGCACTCATTTGTCTTCATGTTGCAGCAGCACTGAAACATCACTTTATCAACAAGGATAATATCCTGCGGAGAATGTTGTCATGATCAAATCTTTTTTAGCCAAGGTATTCATTCTATCCTTATTGCCATTACTTGCCTGTGCAAGTCCTCCCAGCTGGAAAATCATTCCCGGTGAAAGTACGCTCACTTTCACTGGCATACAAAATGGCGCACCTGCCACAGGAAAATTCACCCATTTTACGGGTGAAATCAGCTTTGATCCGGCTGCACTGAATGCAAGCAGTGTAAAAATTATTGTTGATACCACTTCTGTTTCTGCTTCCTACAAGGATATGGTGGATACACTGAAAACAGCTGACTGGTTTAATGTAAAATTATTTCCACAGGCTATTTTCACTGCCAGTCAATTCCGGAAAACCGGGGATAAAAGTTATGAAGCAATGGGAAACCTCACCATACGTGACAAAACCAATCCTGTCACCATCACATTTAATGTGCTTGAACAAAGTGACAACAGGGCAAAGGTGAAGGGAAGCACTACCATAAAACGCAATGCATTTGGCGTGGGTCAGGGTGAATGGTCTTCGACTGATGCCGTCAGGAATGAGGTGACTGTAGATTTCGTGTTGTCTGTTGAGAAATAACAAGGGTTTAAGTTGCGGCAGCTCCGTCATTGCGAGGGCGTAGAGCGGAGGTTCGTCGTTGCGAGGCCGCGTAGCGTTTGGCCGAAGCAATCCATCGGAATTACTAAATTGCATCATAAAATATTCCGATGGATTGCTTCGGCCAAACGCTGCGCGGCCTCGCAACGACGAACCTCCGCTCTACGCCCTCGCAATGACGAAGCTCGCAATAACGAAGCTTAGAGTAATAAAAGAAACCGCGGCGACAAGGCCGCGGCATGCTTATCAATAATAATTGTAGCAATACGTTCCACAGGGAGCTGAATAAGTTCCCATATAATACGCATTCGCTGTGCAGCTTGGCAAACCACACTGCGAGCTGTAATCATAATAGCTATATCCGCAGCACCCACCAACATTGCTGCAGCTTGTCAGCAAAAATGCGCTACAAATACAGCCCAATATTAACAGTTTTGTTTTCATGACAAGTCTCCTCCTAATTATTAATATTCATTCCTGGATATATCGTTGGATCATCATCACCTGTAGTCAAATCTGGATCATAGGGGGAACAATCAATCAAATTTATTCTTCTTCCTGCAGAATCACCTGGTAGAAATGCAACTGGTTCAGGCTGCGGATAATAGGAATAGACACAGACTGGAATACCTTCGCGCTCATAACAGCGACGACGATAATGTCTGACGTGATGTCTTTTGGGTTTGACTGATTTAATGGATTTAAGCGGCCTGACATGATGTTTTTTATATTTTTTGTAATAACAGCCCTGCCCGCAAACTGGCGGCTGACAACAGGGAACAGGTTCAGCAAACATGGGTTGTGGAATCATGACAGGAACAGGGGGAGTGAGATAATCGGCATAAGCAATACTGACAGAAAAAGGCATGCTTATTATCAAGCCAAGAATAAGAAGTTTAAACTTCATGAATGTCACTCCAGGACCACGTATATAGTTATCCTAACATTTTTTTGGCTATGGTTGATGAAATAAGGGTTTTTACTGATATACAGAAGACAGGACAAGATTTCAAGTAATTCAGGATTTCCTCTTTTTGCCTTCCTTCAACTCGTAACCGCGATCCTTGAACCAGTATTTTCCATAGGAAACAAAAATTTCCTCACTTTTTTGAATGGTTTCCGCAGCGGTAATGGTTGCCACTTTTCTTTTTAAATTAAGCTTGTAATCTGCATTGGGGTCGTTCGAATGGTTATAAATACTGCCAAAACCAGTAAAAATGGCATATTTTCTTTTTGCTGCATAAAAATAATAATCATCCAGACGCCTGTCACCACCCCTGGTGAGAATAAAATAACATTCCTCTATTTTCTCACCCTTTCTGATTTTTTTGCCGGCAAAAACACCATAACCGTGGGTACGGGATTTTTTTACGATGAGATTGTTTTGAAACAATACTTTTTTCTTCATTTTATTTTACTTCTACTTTTAATTGCAAAGATTACGACATGATTCAGAAAACTCATCCATATGCTGCAATTTGTAATTTGGCTCCTCAGTATTCGGCTTAAAACCATAATGAAACAGGGTTAATCCCTTGTCATAGCAGGATTGCGCATGTTTTTTATATTCCGGGAAACAGCAGAGGAAAAAAGCGAATACATCATAGAAAACACCTTCAAGCAAGCATTTAATACCTGATGATTTTTCACTGAACGAAACCTTTCCCTTGGCTTCTTCCACATGAGAAACAAGAATATTGATATTATTTTCTAAAAAATAATTCAGTACTGTGCTACAAAGACTCAAATCATTTCTTAGGTCAGTGAGGACTGCATTATCTTGCTCATTACTTCTGAGTTGATCAATATCATTATATACCAGTTGCGCTTTTTGACATAATTGTTGACTTTTTTCAGCCTTTTGTTGATTTTTTTCAGCCCATTGTTGATAGTTTATTTTAATTTTATTTTCGTTTTGAGGAATGTAAACTTTGTTAGCCATTTCACGATATGCCGTTTTTTGTTCGAGATATACCCTTTCTAATTCTTGCATTTTTTCCAATCCAGTTGAAAAATTTTCCTTGATCGCATTAAATTTTTCCAACTCATCCATATTGTCCCATGCTATCTGGAAACAAATTTCCTTTTGCTCTTCCACTCCCGGAATCTGGACATGGCACTTCATATTAGTAATGCTATCAATTTCCTCATCCTGGTTATATTCGTTATTTTGCGGCAGTGAGGTACACAAAGTTAATGAATCATCTCTTTTAACTTCGCCATGATGGGTGATTTTATTTTCAATTAAAGCCTCTGCAAATGCTGAACCAAATTCAGTCTTTTCCTTCCTGGGTTTTTTTTCCTGGGCGTCCATCCCCTCATTGCTTCGAATCTCATCAGCTAGCAGGAAGTCAAAATCGGCTTGAGCCTGTTCAAGGCTTAATTTAGCTCTATTTTTTAATTTCTCAAATTGCTTGTCTCCATTTCTCTTCATGAGGTATTCAACAATATGTCCCTTATAAATGGATTGCGAGTCATCCAATATTTTTTTTGATTTATTCTCTTTCTCACTTAAACTTAAGCCAATCGGACCCAAGACACTACTACCAAAACCATTCAATACTTGCTTTTGTGGTAATTCCAGATGAGTTCGGCCAATTTCAAATTCAGAGAAAAATACTTTTTCATTTTTTTCATAAACAACAAGTGCTGCCATGCCAAACCTTAAACGGTGTGCATTGTTTAATCTTGATTTTTCAATATTCCCTATTACCCTGCCCGCAAGCCGGTCAGGATTTACGTCGTTAACGTAAGAAAGATCGCTAGCATAGTCATCCATCAATCCTGATTGAATAACATCGTTTTCTATAAATTGTATTAATTCATCCAGATTAGTGCCAGGAGCAGCAGCCAGAGCAATGCCAAAGGGCAAGCCTGACTTGTTAGAACCCGTGATTGTGCAATGGGGATGATCTTTCGATCTGGTAATTTTTATCGTCTTACTCTGGCCGCTTGGCATGACACCTGCCCCTCGTATTTTCTAATAAAAACTCAAATGTTATCTTTTTTTGCTTAAGAATACCTTAAAAATCACGAGACGACAGGAAACATCCTCTCTTCAAACACATTCACATCCAGCACGGCATGTGATGGCCAGTGATAATTGCTGGCTTCTATTTTTCTGATTTTTTGCTGCAATTCCTGTGAATTGTTAACCAGGCTAATGGATTGATCCTGCATGGAAAAAAACCTGATGCCAGCAGATTGGGAAGCCGCATTCATTTGCCGCGGCTCAATCATCATGATCGGGTATTTCACTTCTTCTGCCGTCGGATTAAACCAGGCAGCATTATGATGAAAGCGCTCAAGATTGACACCAGCACAATTTTGGTCTGCCTCAGCAAGGGCTGCATTTAATGCTTTCACAATATCCCGAATGCGCTTGCTCACATTTCCCATTTTGGGATCTTCCTTGGGACAAAGATAAAATGCTGAGGCACTTGCCTTGATAATGGATTGTATCTGACGCAGCTCACCCTTGGTGGAAAATGGTGTTTTATCTGCGCCATGAGGATCATGATCTTCATTCGAGGGACAAACGACTGCAAGATCATAATCTGCAGTAATGGGTCTTGTCATTTTTGCACCGGCTGCATCCATGATTTCCCTGCCTAATACCTGCACCACATTATTTTCGCCATCATAAATGGTGTAGTCATTATTATCGGTATTTATTCTTGCAATCACTTCCATCTTTTTTCCCTGATCCCAGGTAATCCTGCATTCCTGTTCATCAGAAGAAAATTGCAACTGAATGGCATCACCAAAAAATAATTTTAATTCATCAAGACGATTTTTTGATAACACACAGGGAATGGATTGCAAATTACTGTCCTTGCTTAAAGCATCATTGAGCTGATGCTGATAATGTAAATAATCTTGCTCCTCCACTTGTGAATATTCAGGATTGACTGGAATCAGGCCGGCAGCAAAACCAATATCACAGGTCTTGTTTTTTACAACATAAGGCTTGGCTGGATATCCCGCTTCGATAAAGGACAAGGCTGTCCAGTTAACCGGACAAATACCAATGACAACATTAAATTTATCAGCAACTTTCTGAATCGCCTTCTGATGCAAATACGGCATCGCAAAGTTGTCATTTTTCGGAATCTTGTTTCTACTCAATCCCATGACGGATGCACTCTCTCGTTTAAGCTGGTAAGTTCAAATTTTACGCCCCCTGTCTTAAGTGGCGCTTAATGCAAGCTTAATAAAAAATTAACCAGACAATGAGCTACACATTTTCCATGTGCTCGATAATCAGCTGAAGGCTACGTTTTCCTTTGTATTCATTGACATCCAGTCGATAGGCGGCCCGAATGGACTTTGCACGATGATTGGGCCAGGATTCAGTATCCACAAAAAACGCCATGGCATCCAGCATTTTCTCGCCCTTGGCAAGGCGCATTTTCAAATGCCTGCCACCCACAATCCTTTGCTCAAGGATGCGAAATATATCATCAAACAGGGGTTCAGGGAATGCCTGCCCCCATGGACCGGAATCACGCAACAGGGAGGCCACTTCCAGGCTGAAATCCTCCATTTGCAATTCACCATCACTCAGCAAGCAGTGTTTCAGGTCTGCTTCCGTCATTTGTGCAGAAACAATTTCATCAAATGCCCTGGTGAATTGCTCCAGTGAATGTCGTGAAATGCTAAGTCCTGCAGCCATTGCATGGCCACCAAATTTCTGGATCAGCCCTGGATATTTCACATCAATCAGGGCAAGCGCATCACGCATGTGAAAACCAGAAATGGAACGTGCAGAAGCTTTTAATTCAGCTTCCTGCGAAGCTGCAAATACAAGCACAGGCCGATGAAAACGATCCTTGATGCGCGATGCCAGTATGCCAATCACGCCCTGATGATATGACTCATCAAACAAACATAATCCCTTCGGTAATTCTCCCTGCAAATTCGCTGTTAATTTGTTGAGTGCAGCCAGTGCCTGTGCCTGCATGTCATGTTCGATATTTTTTAGCTCTTCATTTAATTCATTCAGACTACGTGCAAGTGTACGTGCTTGCGCTGCATCATCACAG
>Ga0207104_1119_pt1 | contig 19154 bp, 18 predicted proteins | sample Alteio_BWMinHeat_79_FD_153538 | JGI IMG/M metagenome (GOLD analysis project Ga0207104, IMG submission 153538) | Enriched cells from forest soil in Barre Woods Harvard Forest LTER site, Petersham, Massachusetts, United States -... | ecosystem: Environmental > Terrestrial > Soil > Temperate forest >...
GCAAGTTCAGTATTGCGTGATTTTTCAAACGACTGATTGTAGACAACAATTGAACCGGAATCACCGCATGCTTCAATTAGCTTTTCAGCAAATTCTTTTCTTGGATCAGATTTTTCTTTGTGAAGATAATCAAAATGCTTTAGCTCGCCATTTTCAACTTCTTGAATGTGAAGCGAAAATTGGAAAGGAATCTGTTGATAGGGTCTTGTTCTATCAAAAATTGGAATTGCTGGCATAATGGTTTCGTAATCCAAAAAATAGAGCGGATATTGCAAATTTTTTAGCCAATTTTTGATTTTATCTTTTTGAATATGAGTTTTGTTTTCTTGATGGCATTCTATGTCAATTGCCTTGGCTCCACTTGGGAATAAATGCTGTGGAATATTTTTGATGTCGTAACTGCCAATTTGCATGGCGATTTCTTCAGCTTTTTTGTTCTGATAAATGTTAAAAATTGAGTATTCAGGAATTTCCTTCCAGCAATGATGCTGGTAGTCGCAATCGAAAGGTTTGAAACACTTGTCCCCAATTTTTATTCCTGGCTCTTCTGCACCTTTTAAAACTTTCAGCAAATTGCTTTTGCATGAATCAACTTCGCCTTGGTTTTCTAAAACCTGCTTTGAAATATCTTCAAATTTGAAAAATTTATGAGGATCAATTTCACCCTGAAGGACATAGCTATTATCAACCAACATCAGCAGGCATTTATCAATGTCGTATCCAGCTTTTGAAAAAACATGATATTGGAAAGACATGTCATCGATGTGATAATCTTTAACACTGGTCGAGCCTTTAACTTCAATCAAATTCCACTTACCAGAAACTTCGCTTTTTCGCAGAATATCAATTCTGGCATGACTGCCGTCAGCTGCAATTATTGCTGTTGCTTCAAAGATGATTTGATTGCCTTGGTTGATTAGTTCTTTCGTGAGATAAGCGGATTTTTCTATATCAAAATAACCATCTGCAGCTTTTTTTCCTTCAGGAAAATATTTTCTGGCCAAGTCGTTAATTTCATTTCCGGTGTCAAAAAGACTTTGGGTTTTTTCATCAATCGGCAGCTTTAAATCTTTGCGATAATTGGAAAACCATAAAGCCTTTGAGCACTGCAAACCCTTGATATAGTCGGACTTCGAAATGGATTTATTTGTGATTAAAATTTCTAATTTTTCCATTTTTGAACTCCTTCCACAAATGTATCATCATCTTTATAATCTAAAACAATCCCTGTGCTGTATTTTGATCTCGTGATGGCTACATAAAAACCAGGAATAAAAGAAGCATCTTTTACAAGATTTTTTCCATTTTTCTTTTGTTCTTTAAGAAGATTACCATCTTTTAAATACTGAATAATAGGACCAGTTGGATAAATCAAAACTCTCGCGAATGTTTTTCCCTTTGATGCTCCAAAGTTATAGGAGGCATAATGCTCGTTTGTTTTTACACCAATATTATCTCTTAATTGGACCGGAGAATAAAGCTTAAGATATTCTTCAATATCAGAGCTTTTTATGATAAAAATTCCTACATGATTATCTGGCGAATGACATGATGGAATACAGCTATGACAAGACTCTATTTTCTTAAAAGTAGGATATAAATTAGAGGAAAAATCACAAATTTCCTTACGGTTTCGGTGAGAGTTGTTTAATGTTATTTCATCAATTTCACAAATTTTTTTTCTTTTCTTATTACACTCAGTTTCAACAAATTCTTTAATTTTTCCATTTTTGTAAGAGCTATACTTTGCTTCATGATGCGTTATATAAACTACCTGTCTAGGATCGCCAACCATTAAAATTTCAATTCCTGATTTTAATAACAGCTTTAGCAATTCCAGATCGTATCCAGCCAAATCCTGAACTTCATCTACAAAAATGTGAGTGTAGATTTCAGATAATCTTGAAATCACTAATCCATTCGATTTTTCATTACATCTGAAAACAAATTTAGAAAGTTTGTCGGTATAAATTTTGTTATCTTTAGTGAAGTAATGCTTATTGATGTTCTCCTTTTCACCCCAATATATCGGATGTTCTTTATTGGTTTTAGGATCAATTATTCTGGCTTTTTCACTAGATCTTTTATTCACGAGCAAGATACCTTTAATATCAAAATCTTTTTCTAATACATCGTATTTATAAGGCTTAGCACCATGTTGAAGCAAAAATGAAAACCAAGTCTCAATAGTAACATTTTTTGGAATATGCTGATTATTAAGCTTCAAGAATCTTTCTCTGATCTCTTCTCTATTATTGATGGTGTAGGTGACAATTAAAATATTAGCATCTTGATCTTTTTCTAAAATTTCTAAAGCACGCTTCACAATGAATTGTGTTTTACCAGAGCCAGCAGCAGCAATCATCAGCTTGTTATTGTGCATTCTTAGCATGATTAATTGCTTCTATGATATAAGTAGGAAGAACTATATCTTCCTTGGTATCAAAAATTTCAAATGCGCATTCTGTTTTATAGCTTTTCATGCGCTTAATAACAGCCTCTCTAGCTCTTAGATTTCCGTTTTTAAAAAGGATTTTACTTAGTAACGCAAGATTGCCAGATGCCGCATTTATTATACACTCTTCTAGTGTATAATCTTCTTTTGTTTTTCCAGAAAAAATACCGATATAATCTTTTTTCTTTGATCCCAGATAATCTTTATATTTACTCTGCAGCATCTCAATATCGCCATCATTATCGGTAACTACTGCCACACGCTTCTTCATTTTGTCTGCTATTTCAAGAAACCTTAAAAACGCCGTTCCAACACTAATTATCTCTATTTCATCTTCTATGGGTAATCTATTGTTATTCTGATTCAAATAAGCTTTCTGAACAATTAACTCATCACTATCTCCTTCTACCAAAATGGCAGATTTACATAACAATACTCTTAGAGTATCAAAACCAGAAGCCTTTTGAAAAAATTTAAAAGTATTTGGACGTAACTCCGATAATCTGCACCATTCTTTCTTATCAAACTCTGTTTTATTGATTAAAATTAAATTCTCTAAACTAAGCTTGTTAGCTACAAAACTGCTATGCGTTGAAATAATAACTTGTTTCTCACTATTATTTTTCTCAATACGCTCAATCAAATTATTTAGTTTTGAATGCGATAAGTGATTCTCTGGCTCTTCAAGTAAAATAATATCTGCACCTTTTCCTTTACCGTTTAAGGATAAATCAGTTTTTATTAAACACTGCTCGCCTTTGCCAATATGATGAAATGGTACATCATCCACATATGTTAATAAATCATCTGCCCAAGCATTCTGAGTTTTTAAATTAATGTTTAGTGTAACGGTTTTATTTGAAATTTTATCGCTACGCTCATTGATTTTAGCGTTTATATTTTGAATTGATTGTTCATCACAGAAGGCTTTTTGTAGCTTTCTGTGAGCTTGTAGAATCGAGATATTATCTACTTCTGATAGCTCTCTAACTATCTTGTTAATATACATATCTGATCCACTTGGATAGCGGCTACCTACGGAATCTATAAGGATTGATTTAATCGGAATATTTCTTACAACCATTGTATCATCACCAAACGATTTCCAAACTATATGGTAATATTCGATTGGTAACATATCAGTCTCGGAGCTTTTGAGGTATTCTTGGTATGGTTGTTCATATTCTTTATCAAAACATACCTTAAAATATAAACCGTATTTATCCTCGTGCTTTGAATTGTTTTTCCCCTTAGTTAAGCTGATTTTATTACTTTGAGCATCATTGTTAATATAGATCTCGATCAATATTTCCGGTAAATCTATTTTGTTTTTTTTCCATTTTTCTATAGCGGACTTGTTGAACAAATATTCCGTGAGTTCATTTTTCAAATATTTGCCGCTTAGAATACCGTTTAAAGCCAGATGAATTGCCTCGATAATTGTTGATTTACCAACTTCATTATCGCCCACTATGATATTAACGCCATGCTTCAAGTCTAACTCAAAACTACTGAAACATTTAAAATTTTTGATTAAGATTTTTTCAATATGCATGGCAGTCCAATAATTATTTTTCCTCGATTAAACTTTGTATTTTCTGCCCACAAATTTCTTCAGTCAGCTTCAATAATTTTTTTACATCTTTTGCCAGAATCTCTAAATCGCCCTTCGAAATACGAAAATCAGGATCATATCTGCCGCCAATATAAGCATCATCCAAGAGCTTAAATCGATCTTTATCTTTCTGATTTTTTTTAGGAAAAAGGGTTTTTAGATCAGGGTGATATTTGGCTGATCTCTGTCCAAGCATCCATAAAAAATGCTCGTTTGGATTATAATTTGTAAAAACTAGAAGGATGGTTTTGTAAGAAGACTCAACAGCTTGATGTAATTGGAATGCTGCATTTTTGTATTTCTTAATATTAAAAGCACTTTCGTACTGATAAAAAAAGGTTTTTGCACTATCGAACCACTCATCAAAATGATCTCGTGCAATTCGTTGTTTTTCTTTTGGCTTTAATTTTCTTTTATTGGCTAGCTTATATTTTTTAGAATCGAAGAGCGATATGCCTTCTTTCTTAATGTCGGTAAAGAAATATTGCCCTTCAGCAAGATTAATATTCAGACTTTCAATATCATGAGCAATTGCTCTAACTGGTGCGGTTAATTTTAGTTTTTCTGTTTTATTCCAGGAAGAAAATTTATCTGTGGATTTCTTTTTTTCTGTCACCACCAGAATATCATAGTCAGAAATGTGTCCTGTTCTTCTATCATCTTTTAAGTCTTTAGCTTCCTTATAATCACCCCTTGCGTAAGAACCAAAGAGGATGATTTTCTCAACATCTTTGCAATTTTTATGAATTGCTTCGATTATTTTACTCAGCTCATCTTGTTTAAGCTGAGGGAGGTGTTTTAGAGATTTTTTCATCATTTAATCTTAATTGTTTATATGCTTAAAGGTTAGATTATTTGGCATAAAGAAACAACTTATGCCAAACTTATTCTAATCTCCAAATGTCAAAAAATCTTAGTGCAAGCTCAGCTCACACTTAAGATAAAATTCTAGTATTCTCCTCTTCAAACTTCCTGACACTTTCCGGCGAATAACGAACGCGCCAGCCAATCTTAATATAGTCCGGACCGTATCTCTTACCACGCCACTTCTGCAAGGTGCGGAAAGAAATATTCCATTTTTTAGCAAGAGATTTTTCTGAGAAATATTCTTCCTGCTTTATCATTATTACGCTCAATTATTGTTAAGCTTATACCTCACACTCCTGCCTTGACCAACTCTGATTAATTTCTTCATTTCGAATAATTTTTTAATTATCGATTCAACAGTCCTAGCTGGAAATCCCGTTGCTTCAATTGCGTCTTTGCGGCTAAATTCTTTACTCGGCAAGCTTTGCGCCCATTGCCAAAGGACCAATTGCTTTTCTGAAAGAAGATATTCGATGGTTTCACCTTGAAGAATTTTTAAAGCTCCAACCGCCTGGGAATTCACAATTTTTAAGAAAAATATCAGCCATTCGGAAATATCTTCCTTTTCACTTTTCCAGGTTCTTTGGGTTTTATTTAGCGCTAAATAATAATCGGCCTTACTTCCTTCGATCAGCTTTTCATGAGATACAATAGTGGTAAAATTGTAGCCAAATTTAAGTAAAAGGAGATTGGTCAGAAGCCTGCTGGTTCTGCCATTACCATCTTGAAATGGGTGAATTGCCAAATATTCAAAAATGAAATTAGCGATGAGAATTAGCGGATGTTTTTTTTGTTCTTTCAGGGATTCAGTAAACCAAGTTATTAGCTCCTGCATTTCTTTTTTTACTAAATGCGGCGGAGTTGGCTCAAAGATTACACCAACCAGGTTTCCTTTTTTATCTTTAGCTTCTACGCGATTTGAGCCAAATTTATATTGCCCTTTGTGACGCGAATCTTTTTCGCTATATTGCAGCATTTGATCATGCAGCCCAAGAATCCAAGATTCGGTAATTTTGATATCGTCATAATTTTCAAACACGGCTTCAAGACATTCCAAATAGCCAGCAACTTCTTGTTCATCTCTGGTTTTAAATTTTTTAATGCGCAGATTTTTATACAGCTTTTCTACTTCCGCATCGGATAATTTATTTCCTTCAATACGATTAGATGCACCGGTGGAAGTAACGATTACCGAGCTAGTTAAGCGCTCAATGGCTTGGGGCAGGAATTTATCAGTAAGTGTAAAACTATTTTTTACCGCATCAATTTTGGCAATTGTCGAATAAACTTCTTCAACGACATTAGCTTTAAGTTCTAATCTTGTGTTTAGTCTAAATTTTCTTAAATCCATTTTTGTAATTTTGATTGTGTCATAGTAGTAAAATTACTGTTTTCGTAATGTTTTGTACTATGACATCTTCATTATTGCCTCAATTGGCTATGTGATATAGTGTGATATTATGTGAGATTAATTGCCTTAAGTCAATAAAACTTTTGAAATATCCGCAAAAATGTCCAATTATGTCCAATTGTTAGAAGCAAGAAGTTCGAACTCACGGCAAAAAGTGGTGAAGCTTGGTACATATTGGCTGCAAGCGTACCAGTAAAAATTTCTCTAAATTTTCGGTTAAGCTTGAGGTACTTGAAACCTTGTAAATGCTGGATACAAAAAATTACAGAAATGGAGACGGGTTCGGTTCGAATCCCGTCAGCTCCGCCACTTTATATTATCGAACTTTATTCAAAAAACAAAACTTTAACTTAAATCAAAAAAATTTATGTTTGAGGAATTTAAGAAATTTTTATTTAGGGGAAATGTCGTTGATTTAGCGGTTGGTGTGGTTATTGGGGCTGCGTTTGGAACTCTTGTTTCAGCACTAGTATCTGATTTTTTAACTCCACTTCTAGCTGCAATTACGAAAATCCCAGATTTCAGCAGCTTTGCCTTCACCATCAATGGCAGCAAATTCATGATTGGGCATTTCATCAATTCACTCATCTCATTTATTCTCGTTGCAGTAGCGATTTTCTTTTTTGTAATAAAGCCGATGAACATACTGATGGCGCACAGAAAAGAAGAACCTGCAACAAAACCAACCGTGAAAAAATGCAGCGAATGTTTAAGCGAAATCCCGCTTGAAGCCAAGCGTTGTGCTCATTGTTGCCAAAAAGTTGCGTAGAAAGGTTAATTCCGGTTCTTCCAATAAATTCACATTTTCATGAAAGTAATCAACATCAAAAACTGCAATGTTTTCCTCGATTCTACCCAAGTTCTCCACGATTTTTCCTTTACTGTAAATCAGGGCGAGCATATTGCTATTGTTGGGCCGAATGGGGCTGGGAAATCTACATTCATCAGATTGTTGATGAATGATATTTGGCCGGCGCGGCGCGATAATGATGATCCGGAAGTGCAGATTTTGGCGCGGGATGATTGGAGTGTTGTGGAATTGCGTCATGAGATTGCGTTGATTTCGCCACGATTTGGTGACGCTTTATTAACAGCGGCTCCACTTAGTATTTTCGAAGCAGTCGCCTCCTCTTTTTTTGGCAGTTATGGATTTTTTGGCGAGGATAAAATTAATCAAGAACAAGCACGACTAACCGAGGAAATTCTCCAAAAACTACAACTTTCCGCAATTAAAAATCAATCAATTCACGAACTCTCAACCGGCCAACTACGCAAAGTTTTGGTAGCACGGGCTATGGTTTTGCAGCCGAAAATTATTTTGCTCGATGAGCCAACTTCAGGGCTCGACATCGCGGCGCAATATGAATTTTTGCAATTTATTCGCAGCCATTTGCAAAATTGCACGATCATTTTAGTCACGCATCATCTCGAAGAAATTTTGCCGGAAATTCAGAAAATTCTGCTCATAAAAAACGGTCGGATCTTTAAATTCGGGGCGAAAAAAGAAATTCTGACGCAAGCAAATTTATCGCAATTATTTGAAGTAAATTTGCACCTTAACCTTTCAGCACAAGGCATTTATTCAATGTCGGTGCTTTGAATTGGCAATTTCAAAAGTAAAAAATTGTAATTTGCATTAAGATTTATAAGAATTATTTTTCGCTTGAAATTCTTTAATAACCGTCATTTCCATGATGTTTAAAAAAATCAGAACAACATTAATTTTCATCACACTCATTCTATTTTGCGGCAATGCTTTGGCGCAGGCTCCAACCAGTAAGGAAAATGTGAATTCGGTAATATTAAAATTGTCGGATCAGCTTTTTATCATGGGCGAAAGTGACGAAATTAATAATGCGGGGGCGGAACAAATATTGCAGGAAGATGCCGAACAGATCAAAAGGATTCTGGCCGACAAAAATTACGATATCAATCAGGAACCGGAAAAAGGCGTAAAACCGCTGCAGATTGCGGCGCAATATGGTTATTATCCGGTGGTGGAAATATTATTGAAAGATCCAAGATATAAGGCTTTACTTAACGCAAAAAATGAACTGGGTTTTACCATTTTGGATCTGGCTAAAACCAGAATTAGATTGGTTGGAATGGCCATTCAACCATCGATAAAATATAATTCTATTTCATTCATTCCATATATTATGACCTTTCCCTTTTACAATGGGCAGCTAAAACCATATGACAAAACTATCGCGATATTGCAAAAATATAATGCGCAATTCAGCTGCGGCTTAAATCAATGTTATAAAATAATGCTTGAAAAACAGTTGGAGTCGCTAAAATTATATGATAATTCCAAAATGGTTGAGGAAGATAGTAAGAAAAATGAGGAAAAAATTCCGAATTCGCAACGCAAAATATATGATGTTCAACACAGAATTGGAGAATCAAATAAGAGAATTAATGATATTAAAGCTGTAATTATAGAAAGAATAAAAATGCTTGATGATAATTCTGATCTTTCCGATGATGAATTATTGAAGAAAATTACCACAACTGTTGAAAATGATATTTCGCAAGCCGATATTGATAATTTTAAGTAATTTTATTCCCTCAATTTAATAATTTGATTTATGAAAAAAATATTTCCGATAATTTGTTTCACCCTCCTCCTTTCCAGCCAGAATTCTTTTGCCGCAAGCCTCGATCAAGAAATTGACGGGCAAATTGGTAATCTTTTGGCAACTTATAAAGATATTCATCAACATCCGGAATTATCGATGATGGAAAAAAATACTTCGGCGAAATTGGCCAAAGGCTTGAAGAAACTGGGTTTTGATGTTACGGATAATTTTGGCGGATATGGCGTTGTCGGAATTTTCAAAAATGGCGATGGCCCGAAAATCCTGATCCGAACTGATATGGATGCTTTGCCGATCAAAGAAGATACTGGTTTAGAATATGCCAGCACAGTAATGATGAAAGATCGCAATGGCGAGCAAATGCCAGCAATGCACGCTTGCGGCCATGATATGCATATGACGGTTTGGTTGGGAGTTGCTAAAACTTTGGTTGATGAAAAAGATCAATGGCACGGCACAATTATGATGGTCGGCCAGCAAGCAGAAGAAATCGGCAGAGGCGCTAAATCATTGCTTGATAACGAGCTTTACAAGAAATTCTTCAAACCGGATTACGCTTTGGCACTTCATGTTAATCCGCAAATCGCCAGCGGCCAAATTGGCTATCGCAGCGGTTTTGTAATGGCCGGAACTGATACTGTTGATATTGATGTTTACGGCATCGGCGGCCATGGCGCCATGCCACAAAAAACCATCGATCCGATTGTTTTATCTTCCCGAATCATTCTCGATTTACAAACTATTATCAGCCGCAACATTTCCCCGCTTGATTCGGCCGTGATTACCGTCGGCGCAATTAACGGCGGCACGCAGAATAATATTATTCCCGATGTCGTAAAATTAAAATTGACGATCCGCTCTTACAAAGAAGAAGTCCGAAATACCATTTTCTCTGGTTTGGAAAGAATCACTCGCGGCGACTCCATTGCTGCGGGCTTAAGCCCAGATAAATATCCGAAAATCATCAAAGACCGCGATCCAGTTCCGGCGCTTTACAATAGCCCGATTTTGGAAGCTAAACTACGCGCTTCTTTTGCTAAATCTGTCGGCGAGAACAATATCGTCGATTTTGAACCAGCCATGACCGGCGAAGATTTCTCGCGCTATGCTCAAGATAATGTGCCAGTCGCCATGTTCCGCTTAGGAATCGGCGATCCAAAAGAAGTCGCCGCCGGTGGTGCCAAAACGCCAAATCTCCATTCCGCTAACATGAAACCTTACAACCCAGAAGAAGCCATAAAAATCGGAGTTAAAACCATGTCTAACGCAGTTATGGATTTGATGAATTCCGGCAATTAATTCCTAAAATTTTGAGCGTTATAGTTTTTATAACGCTCTACTCTAAACAAAATTATTCCCATAAAATTTTCGCAATGCCCGTTTAATCTGCCTCCACGAATATTATAATTTGACTTAAGCTAGAAAAAATGCTACATTACCTCACCAAAAAATTTAGCCACAAGCTGAATTCATTTTTTCAATTACATTTATTTAAGTTTTATGAAAATCTTTATTAATATCATGGGCATATGCCACGCCGATTATGAGGGTCGCTTGGTAACTATGTTGGAAATTCAGAAAGCCCAAGCTGAAGGGAAAATAGGTCAAGTAGCGATTGGTTTTGAACGAATTGGCGAGATTAGCAAAGCTTTAAAAACAGCTCCTGCATTATTATTGAAAAAGCTAGATAGCACTAAAATAGATGAAACAAAATCTCAAATGGAGCAAAGCTTATTGATTACCACACCGGATGAGCGTCAGGGAGCTATTGATTGTATTACCCGATTGGCAATGGTTGAAATGTGCAAAAAGGCCAAATTCTCTTATATTCAATTAGATACAGAGCCACTATTAAAGAAACTTGATAAAGAATTAAAACAAGGTTCTGATGACGCAGTCCTTATGCAATATGAAAACGCAAGAATTGCCGGAATGCTACAAAATATAGAAAAATTAATTGGATCATTGCCGCAAGAAAATAGCTACATAACAATTTTTGTCGGAAATACTCATGTCCCTACTCTTACAGTTGCTTGTAGAAAGCATTTTAATCAAGGAGATGTTACCGTTGTTCCATCAGGATTATTTTCAACACAAGGATCTAAAGAAATGGGTTATCAAACTTGTGAACAAGAAGTTCAAAACCGAGGAAATGTGGTCAGGAATTTTGTTGAGCAAAAATGCCAACTGCCAAAAACCGCTACAAAAGAGAAAGAAAAGTTTATTCAAAATATAAAATTAGCAGAAATATCTGCCGCTGGCCAAGAAACTGTAGCAATGAGAGTTCAAGAAGTTGGGACTACAGTTCGTTTTTCTACTCCAGCTTTTGAAAATATGATGACTCAAGCGGCGCAACATTTAAAAAGCACAGAAGAAAGTAAAGATCCAACTTTATCTAAACCAGAAATCTTTACTCAAGCAACATTGCTGGTAAGAAAATCCAATCTGGAAGAATTACCCCAATTATTAGAAGCTCATCCATGGTTAACAACATATAAAGATGACACTGGCAGCGGCTTGTTACATATGTGTACCAATAGTTCCACTATAACGAGCAAAGCTTTTGCAGCTTTTCCAAATAAAGATGATTTAACAAAAGAAGCTCTTGAAAAAAGAGGCGAAGTTGTAAAATTATTGATTAGCAAAGGCGCTGATATTAACGCTAGAAATAATGTAAAAGCAGGAGTTAAAGTTGTAGATGGAACGGGGGAAAATCCTAAAGATATTTTGAAAAGAATAATTAAAAAATCAGATGCTCTAGAAATCGATAAAAATTTTGCTCAAAAATTATTAACAACATTAGAACCAACAACTCAAAAAGTTCCAAAAAAAGAAATTGTTATGACTCAACAAACATTGGTAAGCAAGACATTCGCAATGGCGCGCTAAGTTATTTCGCTATAAAAACCATTTTGAAAGATAATTTCTCTTTTATTTTGGGTCTTAAAACCGGTTTTATATTAGAAAAACAATTATCTGATATTCGCAAATTCTTTATAAGAAATTAACATTCTCTTCATCAATCAACATAGAAAATATATTTCATGCTTATTAATTTCTAAAGATCTGGAACCAGAATTTCAGGGCTTTCAGCAATATTAACAATTAATAAGCACAATATGAAAAACAGAATCGCTTTAATTTTTACAGCTTTGGCAGTTAGCTCTTGTAACGCCAATCAAGAATCAGCCAAACCACAGGAAGTTTATAGGCAAGATTGCAGTATGACTTTTTCCTCTTTTTATAATAATGCACAGCCAGAAAATAACGGCGAAGCTGCGAATGCTATTTGTCAGGTTTTACCTGTAAAAATCGATGAAACTACGAAGTGCGAAATTAGCGGTTCCAACAAAATCGATAATCTGGTTAATTATTATAACAAAACTTCGGATGATAAAATTCTTTTTATGGCGCCGCTCAGTACTATTAAGGATTTAACTAAGGGTTTAACCGATAATATTCCGGTGAAAGATAAGGTTGATGCTTATTTCTTCATCCAAAAACTTAAAGATCGCGCTCATACTAATTTATTCGATAGTCTGAAAGATTATAAATTTAAAGGCATGAGCTGTATTGGCCAAGATTATAAATTCGTGAGCTGGATTAGCGATAAAGATGTGATTATAGTTTACGAAATGAATAAAAAAGCGACTACAAATAAAGATAATCAAGACGATTAATTTGGGTAATTATTCCCTAACGATAAGTTAGGGAATAATTGCGGGGTTCCCCGCAATGCGGGGCGGCGCTAATGCGCCGTAAAATTAGCAATTACGAAGTAAATGCGAAATAAAAAATATAACATTCATATGAAATAAGAGATTCAAACATTTTGAATCTCTTATTTTTTTACTTTCTATTCCTCACTTTTTCTCAAATAAACTTTCGGATCGGAATGATTGCTATCGGCGTAGCCAACTACGAAGCCGCCGCTATTGTGTCCCCAGAAAATTTCGCCGGTGGCAGTGATGACAATTAATCCGGCTTTGCCATTGACTTGGTTTAAGGAAGTTAAGGCTAGATTTATGGCTTTTTGCGGATCGGTTTGTTTCATAAAATCTAAAAATTGCGCCGCTAAAGTGACGCGAGCGATTAATTCCCCTACTCCCGAAGCGCTTATTGCAGCGCGGGAATTATTGGCGTAAAATCCGCAACCAGGTAATGGTACATCGCCGACGCGTCCAGCTTTCACGCCTTTAATGCCGCCAGTTGAAGTGGCGACAGCCAAATTACCGTGCATATCGCGCGCCACGCAGCCAACAGTATCGCCGTCTTTCTTATTGTGATTATATTTTTCGATGTTCTTTTTCGTTTTTGCAGTTTTGCCATAAACATCTGCATCAGGCAATTTTTTAAAACCTTTTTCCTCGGCGAATTTTTCTAAACCTTCGCCAATCAAAAAAATCGGTTTTTCTGCTAAAAGCGCACGAGCCACGGAAATCGGATGTTCGATATTTTGTAATCCGGCAATGGCGCCGATATCTAAAGTTTTACCGTCCATAATGGAAGCATCGAGATTAATTACCCCATCTTCATTTTTTACCGAACCATACAAACCAGCATTGTAGGATGGATTTGTTTCAAGAATTTTTACCGCCGCCTCGACCGTATCAAGAGCACTGCCTCCAGAATCCAGAATTTTGCTGCCAGCTGCAATTACTTGGCGCAAGCCCTCCTTCCACAATTCTTTTTCGTGAGCCGCTTTAAAACTATTAACGCCGCCATGAGCGATGATACTCCAAGAATTACTTTCTAAATGCATAAATCTCCTATTTTTTATTATTCATACAAAAAATTTAGAAATTAGCATGTTAAATAGCTGTAGCGAACTGGGCGCGAAATAATAAATTCATTATAAACTACATCTAAATTTACTAAAAAATTATTAATTCATTTCGCGATCGACATAGAGAATTTATAAGCTGCCGGCGATTATTTTCCTTAATTTAAATCAATCAAATTTAATTCAAAAAGGAGTAAATATGAGAGCAGTTGTGTTTTATGAAGTTGGTGATATTCGTTTGGAAGATGTGCCAGAACCTAAAATCGAACACGAAAATGATGCGATAGTTCGGCTCACAGCCAGCGCCATTTGCGGGACGGATTTACATATGATTCGCGGAACGATGCCGGGAATGAAATCCGGAACGATTTTAGGTCACGAAGGTGTTGGCATTGTCGAAGAGATTGGCAAAAATGTGCGCAATTTAAATATCGGCGACCGCGTAATTATTCCATCAACCGTTGGCTGCGGCTACTGTTCTTATTGCCGTTGCGGCTATTTCGCCAGCTGCGATAACGCCAATTCTCACGGCGAATTTATGGATGCAGGAACTGCTTTTTTCGGTGGCCCAAAACATACTGGTCCTTTACATGGAATGCAGGCGGAAAAAGTGCGCGTGCCATTTGCCAATGTCGGGTTGGTTAAAATTCCGAATAATGTTAGCGATGATGCGGCGATTTTTCTTTCCGACATTTTTCCAACCGGATATTTCGGCGCGAAATTAGCTGGAGTTAAAAAAGGCAATGTTGTCGCTGTTTTTGGCTGCGGGCCAGTTGGGCTTTTCGCAATTTTAAGTTCATTTCTTTTGGGCGCCGGCCGCGTAATTGCTGTGGATCGAATTCCTGATCGTCTTGAAAAAGCTCGTGAATTGGGCGCAGAAATCATTAATTTCGAGGAAGAAGATCCGGTCAAAACTATTAAAAAATTAACCGGAAATATTGGTGCTGATTGCGTTATAGAAGCCGTCGGCGTTGATGCAGAACATCCAAGCGGCGTTTTTGCTTGGGCTAAAAATAAAATTTCCGGCAAAGAAAAAGAATTTAAGGAACAGGTAAAAAAAGCCGCACCAAAACAAAATCCGGACGGCGATTTGTGGCATCCCGGTTCCGCGCCAACTCAAGCTATCGAATGGGCGGTGGATTCGGTTTGTAAAGCTGGAACGATCGGTGTCATCGGCGAATTTAGCGGCGGCGTCACCAATTTCCCGCTGGGCAAAGCCATGGGCAAAAGCCTTTCGCTCAATATGGGCTCATGCAATCACCGGAAATATATTCCTTATTTGCTCAAATTAGTTGCTGCCGGTATTGTCGATCCAACACAAATTCTTACCGCAAAAGCGCCTTTGACATCAGCAATCGCAGCCTTCGAGGAATTCGATCAACGCGCCGAAGGTTGGATTAAAGTTGAGTTAATGCCGGACATGTAAAATTAGGCTAAAAAAGATATTAAAAACCATCTTGAAAAGATAATTTTGCTGGTTATTTTCAAATGTGAGGATTATTCCATCCTTTTAAATCCGTGTGTATAGTTTTTATTTAACTTAAAGTAATATTAGCCATGACATATAAAAATCCTTTTAAATATAGCAAAATCGGCACTCTAAGCCAAAATACCTTGGGAAAAATTAAATCCGCTTTTTTACCGAAATCGGGAATAGCGACAATTTTGGTTTGTGCCGGAATTGCGGCTTCAGCTCTGGCGCTTTCGACGCATTTGAGTCAGGCTAAAGAGAAGGTGGATCAAATAGACGACGATCCGTTTTTTTCGGGTTCTGATATGATTGCAGAAATGGATCAGATGCAAAAAAGAATGGATAAAATGTTTGATGATAATCGCAAATATTTGAATCAAGTCTTGGCTGAAACCAAAAAGCAAAATAAAGAATTGGCCAAATCCGGCAAAAATAAATCTGGGCAAAATTGGAGCAAAGTTACGATGAAGCAAGACGATACTTCTTCTATTTATGAGTTGTCATTCTCTGGTTTTAACAAAAATAATATCGAAGTTTCGGTTAAAAATAATATTCTGACTTTCACGGCGAAACAGGAAGAGAAAGATAAGAACAAAAAGCAAGAATCCTATTTTGATAACAGCTTTTATTATTCTTTCGCCATTCCTGATTTCCAAGGCAATCCGGAAATTGTGAGGGAAGATGGCAAGGTGACAGTTAAGCTTGCGAAAGTTAAGGATGACGCGAAAGATAAGGATGATAAAACTAAAGATGACAGTAAAAAAGCTAAGTAATTTTTAGAAACTGGTCAAAATTTTCTAGTTTTGATCAGTTTCTGCATCAATCGTAATTTTCGCCCTAAAAATCAAAATCAAACCAAAAAGCATAATCGGAACCGAGAGCATTTGACCCATGGTTACATGGTCGAAAATAAAGCCAAGATTGACATCTGGCTCTCTAAATTGCTCGACAAATATTCTGGCGGAAGCGTAGAAAATCAAAAATAAACCGGAAATCAAACCTCTTTTTTGCAAAGATTTGGTAAAATTTGCCAGCAAAAATAAAATAATGAAAGGCAATAAACCTTCTAAAACCGCCTCATAAAGCTGGCTGGGATGGCGCGGAGCTTCGCCAGCATTGGGAAATATCACACCAAAATTGGAATTGGTAACTCGGCCGTAAAGTTCCATATTAATGAAATTGGCAAGACGACCAAAAAATAAGCCGATCGGCGTCGCTATTGCGATGACATCGGTTAATTTGAAGAAATCTATTTTATATTTTTTGGCGAATAAAAACATGGAAGTTATCGAGCCAATAAGCCCGCCGTGGAACGACATTCCGCCATGCCAAACTGCCAATATTTCCAAAGGATGAGTGCTATAAAAACCGAAATTATAGAATAAAACATAGCCCAAACGACCGCCCAGAATCACACCCAGAACCGCCCAGATGAACCAATCCTCCATAGCTTTATCGCCCATGATTTTGGATTTTGCGTTGAATTTTTTCAGAATAAAAAAGGTAAAAACGATACCTAAAATATAAGCCAAAGAATACCAGCGAATGGCGAATGGCCCAAATTCTATAATGTTTGGATTGAAATTTGGCAATGTTATAATCATGGGTAATTTTGAATTGGTTTGATTATTGAAATTCACAAAATCTTTAAGGATTTTATGAAATTTAAGGCAAGTTTTTTAATTCCTAACCCCTGCCAGTATAGTTCGGAACATTCTGATCCGGAACGAATAATTTTTTTGGTTTGGTTCCAGTTTCAAAGAAAATATCGATCGGAATTCCGCCTCTCGGATACCAATAGCCGCCGATTCTCAACCATTTTGGATTTAATAATTTGATCAAATCTTTGGCGATTTTAATAGTGCAATCTTCGTGGAAAGCGCCGTGGTTGCGGAACGAGGTTAAGTATAATTTTAGAGATTTGCTTTCAACAATGAATTTTTTCGGCGCGTAATCAATCACGATATGAGCAAAATCGGGCTGGCCAGTAACTGGACAAATTGAGGTAAATTCCGGACAAGTGAAACGCACATTAAAATCAACATCTTGATGCGGATTTTCGACTTTCTCCAAAATTTTAACATCCGGCTTATCGTAGTTATAAGCCGAATTTTTACCGAGATTTTCTAAATTATAGCCCTTTTTTTTAGTCATTATTCTCTAACCAATTTTTGATAATCATTTATCAAATTATCAGTCATTTCGCTGACTTCTGGATAGAAATATTTATCATCAACTGAGCCAATTCTAGTAATTTCGGCAGCGCTGCCGGTTAAGAAAGCATCTTTAGCATCAGCCAATTCTTCTGGTTTAATATGTCTTTCAACAACTTTAATTCCGCGTTTTTTGGCTAATTTGATGACAGTTTGGCGGGTGATTCCGTTTAAGAAACAATCCGGAAGTGGCGTGTGTAATTCGCCATTTTTCATAACTAAAAACAAATTCGCACCTGTTGCTTCGGCCAAATAGCCGCGATAATCAAGCATCAAAGCGTCATTATAACCTTCATTTTCAACTTCATGTTTAGAAATGGTGCAGATCATGTAAAGCCCAGCAGCTTTGGCGGCGACTGGCGCACATTCAGGGCTTGGGCGTTTATATTTGGCGAATTTTAATCGCAAACCGGCTTTTCTGGCTTCTTCTGAATAATATGGCGGCCATGGCCAGCAAGCAATTGCAGTATGAATTGAATTATGTTGCGCCGAAATCGCCATTTTTTCTGAACCACGGAAGGCAAAAGCACGCATATAGCCATCAACGATATTTTGCTTTTTGGCGATGGCTTTTTTAGCTTCATCCAACTGTTCAATAGAATAAGGAATTTCAAAACCTAAATAATTGGCGGATTCGTGCAATCTTCTAGAATGCCAAGTACATTCAAAAATCTTGCCGCCATAAATTCTTTCGCCCTCGAAAACACTGGATGCATAATGCAAACCATGATTTAATACATGAACTTTCGCATCGCGCCAATTCACAAATTCACCATTATACCAAATATATCCGTCTCTCTTATCGAAAGGAATTATGTCCGTCATTGTTTTTTTAATTAAGTTTATTAGTATGAGCCGCTTCGCAAGTCTTAATCGCAGCGGTTTGTAAAAGTTTTTAAACTTTAAAATATCTTCGGAATTAGTCAATTAAGTAATTTAATACGATGTTTGGAAAAAATAGAATTCTAAAGCCAAAAAAAGGTGACGGCAGTAAATTAGATATTCAGGAAATCTTCTCAACTTTTCAGGGAGAGTGCTTATTTACTGGTTACAACTCGATTTTTATTCGGCTTGGCGGTTGTAATTTGGCTTGCAGTTTTTGCGATACGGAATTTGATAATTTTAAAGAAATGGAATTATCCGAGATTTTTGCGGAAATTGATAATTTAACAAAAATTAATGGCGAAAAACAGCCGGAATTGGCGGTAATTACTGGCGGCGAACCTTTTAGACAGGCAATTCGCAAATTATGTGAGGAATTATTAAAAAAAGGTTTTTTAGTGCAAATCGAAACTAACGGAACTTTATTTCAAGATCTTCCAAACGAAGTTAAAATCATTTGTTCACCAAAGAATGTCGACGGAAAATATCACCCAATTCGCCCGGATTTATTGGAAAAAATCAGCGCTTTTAAATTTCTGATTTCCGCTAAAGATTCCAAATATTCCACAGTTCCTGAAGTTGGCCAAAGCCAATTCAACATTCCGGTTTATCTCCAACCAATCGACGAATATAATCAAGAATTGAACCAAAAAAATCACGAAAAAACTCTAGAACTAGCCAAACAAAGCGGCGCGCGCGTTTCGTTGCAAACTCATAAAATTTGGGGAATTAGATAATTCATTTCCCCAAATCTTTAAAATTTTATCTAAAAATTCTAAATTTCCGCAGTAGCTGCTGGTCTGAGGCAACAACAAAATTTAACAACTAGACTTTCACTTGGTTTTTTCGTAGAAGCT
>Ga0207104_1120_pt1 | contig 19044 bp, 20 predicted proteins | sample Alteio_BWMinHeat_79_FD_153538 | JGI IMG/M metagenome (GOLD analysis project Ga0207104, IMG submission 153538) | Enriched cells from forest soil in Barre Woods Harvard Forest LTER site, Petersham, Massachusetts, United States -... | ecosystem: Environmental > Terrestrial > Soil > Temperate forest >...
AGTGTGAGGCAATGCGCCGCAAGTAATGCTCGTGACGAAAAAATCTTATTTTCCTTTCCAGCGATCTCCAGGCAACTGGCTAATGATTCGCTCATTAACGTGAGTGTAATCATTAAGTGTATGATAGGGAACCACATTATATTCAAGAGTTATTGAATTTGGCAGTAATGGAACAATATCATTAATAAAGGCATCATCACTTAACTTACTTGTTAAATTGGCTTCAAATTCAGCACGAGATACTTTGGTTTGATCAAAGGCCATATATTGTTTAAAAGATTGCAACATTTTATTTATATCCAGATCAGGATATTTTTTCAGGACAACAACTAGATCAAATAAATCACGGCCTTTTTTGCGCTGATACAGTGCGCGTAGTTTTGTTGATAACAGTTCCTCAAGATGAAAGGTCGTAATCATCGTTTGCTGTGAAAACCACAGGCTTTTAACTTCAAATAATTTTTTTGTGAATCCTAATACAGCGAAATGTTCCCTGGTATTAATTTCAATTTTTAAACGTAATGGTGTGACTGGCTGACTTTCAGAGTCAAAGCGATAAAAAAGAGTGGCGCGTCCCTTGTTATTTTTCCATCGAGGTTCACCAAGCCACGGATTTAATTTTTCACGTAAGGCTTCTAGAATTGGGCCAATGGGACCTTCAACAATTTGAACTAAATCGATATCTTCTGAGTAACGTGCTGCTGGCTGAATAAATAATTTATGCAAAGCAGTACCACCGCGAAACGCTAAAGTCTTGGCTAATAATGGGTGAGAAAAAATTTCAATGAGTGCCCGTGATATTACCAGGTCTTGCTCAATCTGTGCTTCACTTGCCCAAGGAGCAAACTGTTGCCATTCGTTTACAAATGCTTGCGGAATCATATATCGCTCTCTACTTGTTCATTAATATATAAATGCCAATCTATATTTTTAGCTGCATTTTTATAACCTTTATCTGCGCGTAATGGAATAAAACGCGCACCATGTTGTTTAATCCAATTCTTAATCAAGGCAAGAATATTTTTGTTGGTTCCAGCAAGTTCCAATAAATATCCCATGCGTTGTAAATAAGGCAATTCTAAATTTTCATTTTCTAGCAATTGGGTAAAGCGGGAATCATCCAGCTTTTCTTGTAATTCACTAAAAATCGTTGCAACGTTATTTAAATATCCGGTTGATTTTATATAACGAAGTAGATCAAATGCCGTCATCTCGGGCGTTGACACATTCATATATCCCGTTGGGGTTTTAACCGCTTGATGGCTGCTAATGCTAATATTTTTTTTAAATAAAAACTGTATCCGTGTGCGACCAGTCAAAATGGGACGCAAAGGTTTATTGGTAATAACCTGAAACACTTGTGGTTGTTGATGGGCAGCCCCATGCAAGGCAGCAGCTGATAATAAGCCAACATAGTAATCTTGTTTGCTGTCTCGCATCAATGAATCAATATACCAAGTCACTGGTGGGGAGCCTGCCACTCGATATTCTGTTGGCACTATGACATAAAAGCATTGTTTAGGCCGCATTAAATATTTTTTCTTGATAAGCCTTAATGCTGACAGCTTGAAAGCATTTGGAGTGATTTGTAGGGCGGTCAATGCTTCGTCACGAGTAAAGGTATATCGGCCGCTTATTTGTAGCGAGGCAATATAGTCTGCTAGAGTTTGTTTTTGCAGTATCATTTACAATATGTATCACTATTTGAATCTTTTTGCAAATGATATGCTAACATAGTGAGAATAGTGATTTGAACTTGTTTTGATGGGCTGTTTCACTTTGGCAGGCTATTTTCAGGCAGATTTTAATGAATTTCTGGTGCAGATCTGGTGCACCTGATAAAGCTCGTCGGGCACAGTCATTGCAACTATTTGTTTTTATTGGTTATTCATCGCGCCCGGAGGGATTCGAACCCCCGACCACCTGGTTCGAAGCCAGCAATGGTAATTTGGATTTTATTATTAATCAACACCCTGTGGCAATTTGGCATGTAGGAAACCTTGTAAAATCAAGGGAAATGGGAGGGAAATCTGGGGAGTCACGTTACAATTTCCCTACACTTCAAATCATAGTGATTTCATGACTACCATGGTTTAATTTTAATATTTATCGACCATTATAGCTGGTCAATAAATTATATAAATAAACTAATTATTGATTTAGTTTAATTTTAATATATTATGACTAGTATGAATAGTCATAATATCAGCAAGTTAAACCAATTATTGCATCGCTGGCCAAGAGGCACTGTTGCAGTCCAATCCTGGCTGGAAAAGCAGGGTGTTTATCGCCAATTGGCAGAGACTTACCGCAAGGGTGGCTGGGTAGAACGCATAGGTGAAGGGGCTTATATCCAGCGTGGTGATCATGTGGACTGGACAGGTGGATTATATGCATTGCAGATGGAGCTTGGTATGCAAATACATATTGCAGCTATCTCAGCTCTTGAAATGCAGGGATATGCTCACTTTTTGCCGATGGGGAAGGGACATGCTGTGTGGCTGTTCAAGGATACACAGGAAAAAAGAAACTTGCCTGTCTGGGTTAAAAAAAGATTTGCTCAGGATAATCAACTTAAAGTCCTTTCCAGAAAATTGTTTCAAGTAGAGTGGAAGCTGGGATTAATGGAAAAAAAATTGGGTGAATATAGTGTGTTTGTTTCATCTCCAGAAAGGGCAATGATGGAATATCTTGATCTTGTCCCACAACGACAATCATTGGAACAGGCCTTGTTGTTGATGGAAGGATTGCAAACGCTGAGACCTCAATTGGTGCAGGAATTACTGGAGAAATGCACATCTGTAAAGGTTAAACGATTATTCATATGGGCAGCAGAACAGGAAGGTCATCCATGGGTGAAAAAACTGGATTTGTCACATGTTGATTTTGGACGAGGAAAAAGAATGATAGTGAAGGGTGGAAAATTCAATAACAAATATAATTTATCCCTGCCATTACAGGCAGATGAGGAAGATGATGATGCCAGATGATACAGAAAAAAATTATTATCACAGGCAGGTTGAATTGCTGTTAAAAATATTACCCCATGTTGCAAAGGAGAATGATATTTTCGCCTTGAAAGGTGGAACAGCAATTAATTTTTTTATTCGTGACATGCCGCGCCTGTCAGTGGACATTGATTTGACGTATCTGCCAATAGAATCACGCGAAATTACACTTGTCCGATTGGAGGAAAGCCTTGTCAGAATGAAACAGGATGTAATGCGTCATCATCCAGATATAGTTGTGAGAGAAAAAAGAACCCAGAGTGAAGGCCGATTAAACAAATTATTAATTGTTGAGAAAGATGTTTTAATCAAGATCGAACCCAATGAAATATTGCGTGGCAGTGTTTTTCCATGTGAACTGCGTAGCTTATCCAGAAGGGTGGAAGATTTATTTGGATTAGCTATTACAGATATGCCGGTATTGTCAGTAGCTGATTTGTATGGTGGCAAAATTTGTGCGGCCTTGGCACGTCAGCATCCACGGGATTTATTTGATGTGAAATTATTACTCGAAAATGAAGGTATTACTGATTCAATCAGGCAGGCACTTGTTGTATATCTTGCAAGTAGTCCAAGGCCAATTCATGAATTATTAAATCCATCGCCAGTATTGCAGGATTTGCGAAAGGCATATGAAGATGGATTTGTTGGAATGACACAGTTGACTGTGACATATGAAGAGCTGGTCAGTATCAGGATGGGGCTGACCAGACATTTGCTGGAATCTTTTACGGTTAATGAGCGCAAATTTCTGCTGTCGATAAAATCAGACCAGTCTGACTGGAAATTAATGCCTATCGCAGGCATTGAAAAATTGCCAGCACTGGAATGGAAGGTGAGGAATATCAGAAAAATGGATAGTGAGAAACATCAGGTTGCTTTGAATAATCTGAGGAAATTGCTTGAAATCTAGTAAGAATATGAGATTTTCGTGGAATGCTACTCGAGAAGGGCAGGTTTGTGTTCAGGAGAAAATGCACAGGGCATAATCGAGATGAGCCATGAACATTTTCGGTGGCTGCTGGCAAGTGACAAGTTTTCATCGCTTGAAGCAACGCAATGCCACCGGATTGCAAATGATATTTATGGATATTTCTCTTGACTTCCAAACATATTTGCTGATTATTACACCTGAATTATCCCTCAACAATAAAGGATTGGGAAAATGGAAGAGATATTAATTCACAATAATGAGACTGTTGCCGAAACTGGACAAAATACCAAAATTCATCCTTGGCGACTTTGTCCACTAGGGAAACATTATGTAAGAGAACATCGAGAACATATTCCGCCAAGCAAGAAACATCCTGCTGGAGAAATTATTATTCGGCATGCACACTGTGCGAATAATCCTTTAAAAAAAAATGGAAGACAGATCAAGGATGTCATATCTTTTGATGAGCTCCGAATTATATCGAAAGCACATTTCTCACAATTAGAAGGGGCACCGGAAGCCGATGTATTAGAATATCCCAGGGCGGACGAATTTGATGCATTGATTCGTGGCTGGGTTTTGTACTGGAATGAAGTATTTGAAGCCAAGGATTTGCTTGATCCTAATCTTGTTAAAGCACTTATTGCAAGTGAATCAGGTTTTAACCCTGATATAGTTAATTTCAAAAATCCTCCTGAAATAGGACCTGCCAGAGGATTAATGCAGCTAACTGATATAACACTTCGAATTCTTCATGCTCATGAAGATGAACTAAGAGATCATTTCATTTATCTTTCACATGCCAAAGCTATGGATCCATCAGCCAACATTTGCGCTGGCACCCGCTGGTTATTTCAAAAAAGAGCAGGCGCCAAGGAAAGATATGCCAAAATCGACCCAGATCATGTAATCACCTGGGAAGATGCTGTAGCTGAATACAAAGGTGTATTGGGAAGCATGCTCAATAAAAACAATAAGCATCCAGATCCAGAAAATAAAATGGATAAATTTCGCAATATTTATGATAAATTTCTGGAAAAATCATGAGGCAAAAAATATATCTCGCGATATTAATGTTGCTGCTTCCATTAACAGCAAATTCCCTTGGTTCTGAATTAATAAAAAAATACCCCTATAGTGTACTGACAGATGATTATGGAATTTTGAATGAACATGATTTAAGTCGACCACGTGGCTTTACTCCGCCAAGAAAATTCCCTGACGGAAAGTTATATTATTTTTATTGGCAATGTTTCCCCAGAAAAGATGTCCGTATTAGTCTCAGAGACATTGGTTACTCCTCATTTAACATCGACGATAATGATTCTGAGTTGACAATTGAAGCCTATACTATATCTGAGACTCACCAATATGGCATGCGTCGTGACTGGCCTGTCCGAGGAAATGAAAAAGCATTTGATGGATATCAAAAAATCATGCGGGGTCAAAAATATATTTGCCTTCAAGGAACTTATTTTTTCTATAAAGATTCTGTAACTGATGGAAAGAAAAATCGAACTTATTATTGGACATTTGAGAAGATGAAAACAAAAAAAGGCTGTGAATCTTATTTTGAAGGCAGATGCCAGCAGAATCAGACCTAGCCCATTCCAAATCAGAATATAAAGATTTGGCTGCGTAGGGTCGAACCTATGACTTGATGATTAAAGGGCCTTTTCAGTAATCCATAATGAATCCAAATGAAAAAAGGTCAGGTCAGCCGGTCTCCTTATTAGCGATGATCTGGTTTTTGCGTTACAAAATCCCCTACAATTTCCCTACATTCCTGTGTTTAATATCCGAACGTGAGGATTGGTAATATTGATTAGTGGTTGATTTTATTCATCTTATTCATCGCGCCCGGAGGGATTCGAACCCCCGACCACCTGGTTCGAAGCCCGTAAAGATGATTTTAAATTTATTATTAATCAATATCCTGTGGCGATTTGGCATACTCAAAACCTTGTATAATCAAGGTAAATCAGAGAGAAATCTGGGGAGTTACGTGACAATTTCCCTACATTTCATGATCATGCAAACATAAGTTTCCTTGAATTGTAGTCACATTATGACTACAATTAAGATATGAAACTTATTTGAAGGGTGAATATCATGCGTACTGCCGACACATACGTTCGAGCCCGTATTGATGCCAATACAAAGGAACGCGCTGCTGATGCTCTTGAGGCAATGGGATTATCCATTTCCGATGCGATCCGTTTGCTAATGTTGCGTGTGGCTGATGAACGGCGATTACCGTTTGAAGTAAGGGTTCCTAATGCACGTACTCGCAAGGCCATGGATGAACTTGAGGCTGGAAAAGGGAAGCGCTTTGATAACCTTGATACATTCATGGAAGATTTAAATGAGGATGATTGAGCGATCTACTGCGTTTAAAAAAGATTATAAACGTATAAAAGTCACACCACGTTATAGAAAAGATCTGGATTCATTGCTTTCTGATATTCTGCAATTATTATTGGCCGACAAGGCACTGTCAGAAAAATATCTTGATCATCCACTCAGTGGAAATTGGCAAGGATACCGTGAGTGTCACATTAAACCCGATCTGCTGTTGATTTATAATAAACCGGATCGATATACTTTGCGATTGGCTCGTCTTGGATCGCATAGTGAATTGTTTGATTAGCTCCCAACCTGCAAATTCCATCAATCCTTACATTTTTGCTTTACGTAATGTTCGTGGATACGGAATCATTCGTAAAACCACCTGTTTTTGATGTTCAGAAGTTGCTCCCCTCCATTTCGTCTACAGTTTGAACATCATTTTATCTGATAGCTCAAAGCGTGATGAAGGGGTAACTGCGGAATCTGATAACACAAGGCTGATGCTGGTTGTTTTTCTTTTACTCAATTCCTGGGAAGTGCTATTATTCCGCATCTCAAAAGTGGAGCAATTCCATGGAACCCAACCAGAAAAGGATAATGGATAGGCAAGTATACCAGCGTGCTGAGAGCTTCTTGCCATGGAATCTTCAGCATCACGTATTAAATAGCACCATCTTTCCCTATTGGACACATGATGCACTATATTATTTCCAGTCCTCCAAAACTGGCAGGCAGTTAATACGGGTTGATCTTCAGGATGGGAAAAAAGAACCTATTCTGGATTTTCAGGATCTTATAAAGGCTCTTGCCCTGGAAGTGAAAGAGAAGTTTGATACTGAATCATTGCCTCTGGATCGATTTTTGGTTCAGGAAAATCCACAGCGAATTTGTTTTCCCTGGCAAAAGAAAAATTGGGTTTATGATCTTGCAAAAAAATCCTTTGTCGAAATAACAGAAATCAAACCTGATTATCTTCCATCACCTGATGGCAACTGGGCACTGCAAGTCAGGAATCATAATCTTTTTCTGATTGACATGCTGCATCATCAGGATTTTCAGCTGACAAACGATGGGATGGCATATCATGATTATGCCTCTTCACCTGAAACCAATACCCATGCAGTTACACAGCGATTGAATGGTGAAATTTCATCGCCAATTGCGATATGGTCGCCAGATTTCCGCAAAATCATCACGCATAAACTGGATCAACGAAAGGTTAAATCATTACATCTTTTGCAAAATGCACCAACGGATGACCAGCGACCAAAGTTGCATACTTATCGCATGTCATTTTCTGGTGATGATGATTTGCCGCTGGCAGAGTTAATGCTCATCAATGTTGCTGCGAAAACGATTACTCCGATCAAGGCAGAACCATTGTTATCACCCTATCTGACAGCAATTGAATTCAAGTGGGTATGGTGGAGTGAGGATGCCAAAAAAATATATTTTTTACGTGAAACCCGTGGAGCAAGGGAATTAATACTCTGTTGTGCAGATGCAGGGTCAGGTGAAACGGAAATATTGGTGACGGAAACGAATGAAACATTTGTCGAACCCAGTACGCTTGCACCTTGGCCGCATCAGATAATTATCCTGGAAAACAAAAAAATTATCTGGTTATCGCAATCCAGCGGTTATCCGCATTTGTATCTTTGTCAGCCTGGTGGAAAAACCGCAATTACCCAAGGTGAATGGTGTGTCAGGGAGGTTCATTTTTATGATGACAAAAATGACTGGCTCTATTTTACTGCCTGTGGTCGTGATAAAAATCTTGATCCCTATTTCAAGCAGTTATTTCGCTGCCGGTTAAATGGCGATGAACTGCAATGTCTGACAACGGAAAATGCGCATCATTTCATCTCAATTTCACCAGATAAAAATTGTTTCCTGGATACATACTCTACCATTGATACGGCACCTGTTACTTTATTAAGGAAAATGAATGGCGAGCAGATTTGTCATCTTGAAACAGCTGATATCGGTGGATTGCAGGAATTAAATTGGGTGCCAGCAAAACGGTTTAAAGTAACAGCGCGGGATGGAAGTACACCCATTTATGGCAATTTGTATTTTCCCTCTCATTTTGATCCTTCCAAAAAATATCCCATCGTTGATCATATTTATCCAGGGCCACAATTTTACAGGACTTCCCAACATTTTAATCTCTATGCTGCGATATTCAGATCTGCATGGACTGCACAGGCACTTGCTGAACTTGGATTTATTGTGGTGCATGTTGATGGATTTGGCACACCAGGCAGATCAAAGCAATTTCATGATGCTGCTTATGGGCAAATGGGAGATTGTGGTATTCCTGATCATGTCGCAGCGATTCAGCAACTTGCAAGTGAGTATCATTTCATTGATCTGGAAAAGGTTGGTGTTACGGGTTATTCCGGCGGAGGTTATGCGGCAGCACGTGCAATGTTGATGTATCCCGAATTTTACAAGGTAGCAGTGTCAGCGGCAGGGAATCATGACTTGCGCTGCTATCCCGCCAGTTATGGTGAAAAATATAATGGATTAGATGTTGACAAATATGAATCGCAGGGTAATGCAGCCTATGCAGGGAAATTGCAGGGAAAATTATTGCTGATCCATGGCGAGATGGATGACAATGTTCATCCCTGTGCAACCATGCAGCTGGTGGATGCGCTCATCAAACATAACAAGGATTTTGACATGCTGATCATGCCCAACCAAAATCATGCCTCTACCTTTGATCATCCATATTATTGGCGAAAGCATTGGGATTATCTTGTTCGACATTTGCTGGAACAGGTGCCACCCAAGGATTATCTCATTAAGCCAATGTCACGGGAATTTCCACAGCTGATGGATTGGTGACAGGCTGCATGCACAAGGTCCTGATTATCGTGATATCCATTCTTGTCAGCTTTCCATTTGCTGCAAATGCACTTTTAAATGATGAATTAAAAATCACCTTGCAGTCATCAGTTATTTCACTTGATCCAGGCGGGATTCAGGATTCCCAGAGTTTATTTGTCTCACGGCAGGTCAATTGCCAGCTTGTTCGTAATCAGGGACCATCTTTCGTGATGGATGCAGCTGAGTCCATCAAATATGTTACGCCAAACAAGGTCATGCTAAAGCTAAGCAAAAAAGCAAAATTTCATGATGGAAGCCAGGTAAAAGCAGGTGATGTGATTGCAAGTTTCGATTACATCAAAAGTTCAAGGAATGTATTCAATGGTTTTTTTGCATGGGTGACAAAAATAGAAAGCAATGATGATGTAACTATCACTTTTTTATTAACCAGGCATATTCCCCAGTTTATTAAGGTATTATCGTCAACCAATTTTACTATCTTCAAAAAATCATTCATTGAACAGGCGAAAGTTGATAAAAGCCGCTGGAAAGCCCCACTTGGATGCGGTGGTTACAAGGTTTCACAATTTAATAATGAAAAAATTAAACTTGTCCCGGTTGCTGATGGATTGCCGATAGAATTTGATGTAATCAAGGAAAACCAGATTGCAGCCAGTGAGGTTATGAAATACGATATTGTCACTGTGAATGTAATTGGTGAATCAAGGGAATTAAATCAATTTAATATACTTGAGATGCTCGATCCAATTCAGTATTTTCTTGGCTTGAATGCCAAAAGCAAATTATGGAAAAACAAAAATGAACGCTGCAATTTTTTGACCCAGCTGGATATGAAAGAGTTATTGGAAAAGTATGGATCGAGAGCAATGCTGGCGGATGATTTGCTTCCCAAGGGAGTGCTGGGATACAAATCAAACAGCGATTATATTGCAAAAATGAAATCAGCTATCACTGATCCAGTCAGATATCCAGACACAAGAACAGGCTCGAAACTACGCCTTGCGTATTTAACGGTATCAATGCAGGATAAATATAAAAATGACTATATCAAAATGATCAGCAAGCTTTACCCTGATATAGTTCTTAAACCAATTGCTGATGTGAAAAAATTTGGTAAAAAATTTGTTGATGAAAATGGTGATGTATTATTGTTTGCGTTGAAATCAGATTATCTGGATGGTTATGAATATTTAACTATTTTTGAAAATAATGATGGCAATTTTACAGGATTGCATAATGACAATTGGGACAAGCAGGTTATAAGGAGTCAGCTGATTACCAGTGCTGCTGAGAGAGCCAAAGAATATCGGAAAATAGTCAATGAAATACGCAATGCCTGCATTGTGCGTCCACTTGTCACTCTTCCTGCAAGACGTACTTATGTCAGGAAAAATTTATCGACACCCGGAATAGGTTTGAATTCCATTCTCGATTATTATCTGGGAAAGATTTCAAAATGAAAAGACTGGAATCAGCTCACGGATCACCAAAAATACAGTCGATCATTGAACGATTTTTTATCCTTGCTGCACTTGGTATTTTAATTGTTACATTACTTGTTGGTTTGTATTTCAACAAATATGATGAAAATGAAAAACGAAAAAATAATATCCAAAAAACGCATGCAATGTTATCCCATTTAATTGTTCCATCCATGATTATTTCTGATACTACTGAAGCAAGGCGATTATTGTATATGGCTTCTGGAAAGGAAGAAAAATTTATCGTCGTGGAAAATGATGGCTCCCTGATTATGCCAGATTATTCTGAAGGTTCATTGGTGAATTTTATTAAGGGCAAAAAAATTGACGATTTTTGTAAAAATCGTAAAACAGTCTTTAAAAGAATTAATAGAAAAAAATATCTGGTTAATTGTTCAATATTGCAAGACAGGGATATGCTGGCAGAAAACAAAAATTTTGGTGTTTTATTGAGTTTTACCGATTATGCATTATTTTCATTTTCGCCAATTATTATCTATTTTCTTGGTGTCCTGTTACTGATGTTATTTGGATTGGTTATCGTATTCAGGAAGTTATTGTATCGTCGCCTGCTGGTGCCGTTGATTGCATTGAAGGATGGAATCAGGCGAGTTTCATTGGATTTTTCATCATCGGGAAATGCAATTGAAGCAATAAAAAATGCACCAATGGAACTGCTTGAAATCAAGCATGTTTTTGACAAGCTCCTGATGAACTTAAAGGACGAATATGGAAAGCGTGTTGAGGCAGAAAAGTTAAAAGCACTGATTGATCTTGCTGCTGGCGTGGCACATGATATTCGCTCGCCTTTAACAGCGCTGGATGTCATTATCAGGGATATTAAAAATATTCCGGAAGAACAGAGAATCATACTACGAAACTCGGCAAATCGCATCAATGATATTGCCAATAATTTGCTAATACAATATAAGCAGGGAAAGGATGCAGTTATATCTGATCAGGTTCAGGATAATAAACCTGAATTGATTTCCAATCTTTTGATGAGTTTGGTATCTGAAAAAAGAATCCAGCATAAAGACAGCTCGATCGAGTTAAATTTGAATATTGGCGAAGATGCTCAGGGTAAATTTTCCAATGTATCAGCGTTGGCATTTAATCGTGTGCTTTCCAATTTAATTGATAATGCCATTGAGGCTGGTTCGAGGGTAATCATCATTAATTTGAATAATATCATAGGCAAGAATGCCTTGATGATTCAGATTATTGATAATGGGGAAGGAATGTCTGATGGAATTCTTCATAAAATTCTTAAAGGCGAGAATTTTACCAATAAAGCCACAGGTCATGGACTCGGGCTGCAATATGCTATCCAGATCATTCGATATGACTGGGGCGGGGATATTAATATTACTTCAACAGAAAATCAGGGCACGATGGTCACGGTGACTCTCCTGCAAACGACTGCGCCAAAGTGGTTTCTTCCTTGTCTGCCTATTGATCCTGCTAAATCCATTGTAATTGTTGATGACGATGAATCCATTCATCAGGTGTGGAAGCAGCGATTTACCGAGATAGGTAGTCATTTTAATTTTGTTCATTTATATTCGCTTCAGGATTTGATGGATTGGTGCAGGAGTCATGCTGTAACAGGGAGCCTTTTTTTGATTGATTATGAATTCTATGGATTTGATGGAAATGGATTAACTGTCATAGATGAGCTTGGAATTGCAGGGCATTCCTGTCTGGTTACGAGCCGCCACGATGATGTCAAGATTCGTGACTATAGTGAAAAAATTGGGTTAAAAATTATTCCCAAAACGTATGCAGTGTATATTCCAATTCAATTAATACATAATGCTCCAGAAAAGACTGCTGATTTTATCTTCATCGATGATGATATTTCAATTACTGGTGCGTGGGTATTACACGGCATGAATAAGGGTAAAGTTGTTGCTGCATATAATTCCATTCATGATTTCATGCTTGATATATGCAAATTTCACTGTAATATTCCAATTTATATTGATTCTGATTTGAATGATAAATTTAAAGGGCAGGATTATGGCAGGGAATTATATGAAAAAGGATTTGCGAATATTTTTCTGGCAACAGGCTATGCTGATGTAGATTTTCCAGAGATGTATTGGATTAAGAAGATTGTTGGTAAGGAGCCACCATTTTGAGTAAAATGGCCTTATCCTTTACTTTTTTAAATCAATCTTATAATATGCAAAAATTTAACTATTCTAAGAGGTTGCTAGATATGCAAGCGAGATTATCCGCACAAGACTATTGTGATCAGGCTAAAGTAAGTCAAAGTCAAGGCTTAACGATTAAAGCAGCGCTACAATTCTACATGGGACTGAAAAAATATGATGAGAGTGCTGCTGAGGTTCATTGCACTATACGCGATCCCAGTCTACGCAAAAGACACTATAAAGATTATATTAATAATGGTCTTGATATTGCTACAGTTAACATGGCAGAAAAAAGCATACGTATTTTTACTAGCGAACAACTACATGAACAAAAACCTGAAGTTTTGAAAATTATTCAAACATTTCCCGAAGAACAACAAAACGAGTTATTAAGAGAACCTGCTCTAAATAGAAAAGATTGCTTGATAGGCATGTTTTTTGCGAGCAAAAAAGGTTTGGTTGATAGTGAGGGTTGTTTTTCCGAACAAGACACTGAAATGCTGCAACAAGTTTCAGCACACCTACAGAAAATAAGTAAAATAAAACAATCCAGAAATGCAGTATGGCTTTTACAAGTTGGCAACAAACTTGTTCAGGATGGAGTCATTTCTTTAGATGTATTTTTACATATTACTTCATTCATTTTGCCAGCTCATTTAAAAGCAAATCCAAAAGACGTTTTCACTAAAGTGCATAATAGTCGTTTACCGCAAAATATTATCTTTTTTCACTCAGCGAATGACAAAATTGCCAGAGAAAAATATTTGCAAAGAACTAAAGATATCCTGAATGAAACTGAGCAAAAAGATGAACTAGCGAAGTTTAAATTATAAGTGAATAATGGGCTAGTACATTAAATCACTAATTTTGACCCTCCAAAATAACAGGGTACAATTTTTTCAATTTGATGCGAGCATCGGTAGTTGTAAATTGCCAATCAATGGTTGCGTTCTCTTCATTTCTTTTTTTATTCCAAGCGGATGTTTCTTGAATAAATGTTTTTTTATCCGGGATGCGTTGATTTAAGCATTGACGACTCAAATGACTAAATTCAATTTCTGCAATGTTTAACCAGCTTCCATGTTTTGGCGTATAATGAATTTCGAGTTTATCAAAAATTCTTTTTGCTTCAATAGGTGAAAATGTTTCATAAAGCGATGAACCAGTATGAGTATTTAAATTGTCTGCAATCAAAATAATTTTTTTGGCATCTGGATAATCTTCATCAACTAATTCTTTTATGAAATGCGCCCAATCAGATTTTTTTCGTTGATCCGTTATTTTTAATTTACGCTTTCCTTTCAACGGCTCCACATGCAAAAAAATATTACATGTTCCATTCCTTTCATACTCCGCATCATAACGTTCAGCTTTACCTGGACTCACAGCTATCTTTTTTCGTATTTCTTTTGTCAGTTGCTTGCTCGACTCATCCATGCAGACAACAGGAAAGCTTTTATTATAAGGCCTTTTATATACATCCAGAACATCTTCCATTTTGCAAACAAAGTCTGCATTTGCTTTGGGTGGAATACACCATTCCCGTTTTTGCCATGGCTTTAATTCGTTTTTTTTAACGCACGACCAATCGTTGATGGTGAGACACTTTCAAGAACTTCCATCTCAACCATTCGGTCTGACAGCAATTTTAAAGTCCATCGACTTCTTCCTTCCGGTGGCTGAGAACATGTTAATGCAATTAAATGTGCTTCTTCTTCACCACTTATTTTTTTGCTTCTCGTTATTTTGTGTGCCTTGCGAGATAAGGCTTCTTCCAATCCTTCTTCTACTAATCTTTTTCGTATTCGTTTTACAGTTTTCGAGCCAATGTGTAGTTCCTCTGCCACTTCCACATCTGTTTTTTGTTCGCCATCATTTTCATCAACCTCAAGCAGGATTCGTGCATGGGTCAACTTGCAAGCCGATGCTTTTCCTTTTTTGATTAATGATAATAGATATTCACGTTCTTCTTGCGTAAGTTTTACGATATACTTTTCCATGTGTGTTATCCTTGTGGTTTGCTGCTTCGAGAGCGCAATAGGGTAGCACACTTTTTTTATGGGTCAAAATTAGTGATTTAATGTACTAGGCTTGTATTGTGATTTGCAATATGGATAAGTCTTTCATAACACATTTTTTATTATCACGCTGTCGCCCAAAATAAGCCTGGCTCACCTGTAATATTTGTGGCTGGAAATAAATAATCCCTCCATTCACCAGCAGGAATTTGCCAGCATTCCTTGCCATTAAAAAAGGGTATTGCTTTCCCGTGCTTCAATTGTTCAATAACATTAGCTGATGCGCCATCTTCCTCGGCAATTTTTGCCAATTCTGCCAGCTGATTTTCATTCCTGATGAGCAAATATTTTTTCTCACCATGTTTGTTTTGGGTAATAAAGCTGCCCATGGAATCAATGAGACCAAATGCAGTGATATGATGTTTTTCAATGTAATCCTTGAATACATCAAGCAAATTCGCATTTTTAAGAAAATTAAAATCAGGAATATCATAAATAAAATTGCTTAATTCCGTAAAATATTTCCATTCCAGTTCTGATACGACATTTGCAATTTTTGACGAAAATTCGGGATCATCTTTTCGTAAATAGGCATCAATCAATCCTGAATTAAAGCTGTCAACAGCAATTTTATAATCATTTTCCCCTGTGATTAATGCTTTCTTGATCGGCAAATGCGAAATTTGATTGAGGAAATCAATGCCTGTCATTTGAGGCATATGATAGTCAACCAATAATACACTAATATCATGGAATGCATGGCCTGATAGCAATTTGGCAAGCTTTTCCAGATCAATATTAACGATATGTTGTGTGGTGGCATTGGCAGGCAAGGGATGATTGATGATCAAATCACTTTTAGTGAGCCGCGGTTTGTAAGTGGATAATTCCCTGATAAGCTCTTCAGGAGAATTGCAGGAAGTGAAATTTTGTCCTGATAATTTCAAAAGCAGGCTTTGACTAAAATCCAGATCATCATCCAAAATGATTTTTCGCAATGGATAAAAGCAAATGGGTATTAATGGCATCATGATTCATCCTGGGTAATATGATGGGGTGTTAGCATTTCTTGTAATTGGTTAATCGCTTTGAGCAAATTCACGGTATTGATTGGAAGCAGTGGCAATATGTCTGCCGACACTTCCTCTGTGGTCAACTTGGCTGCGACTGCTTTTTTGTATCCTTCGATTAATGGTGGTAGTAGTTCAACTAATACACTTGAAATCGTTTTGATCATGGTTAGCTTGTTATGATGACAAGATTCATTTGCGATGGTTGGATCAACATCTCAAAAATTACCTGTTACATCAGATTACTCGTGATCTACTGGATGAAATTGCTGAGAAGAAATTAAAGGAAGGTGTGACACCTGCAACGGTGAATCGCATGTTGGAAATAGTTAGGGCTATCTTGCGCAAATCAGAGCGTGAGTGGGACTGGCTGGATCGGGCACCACTCGTTCGTATGCGCAAGGAGGATACAAAACGGATTAGATGGCTGACAAGGGAAGATGCAGTCTGTCTTATCCATGAACTTCCTCAACATCTCGCTGATATGGTGCTGTTTTCATTGGCGACTGGATTGAGGAAGTCTAACGTGACTAACTTGCAGTGGAGCGAGGTTGATCTTGTAAAGAAACATGCTCTCATTCATCCCGATCAGGCAAAAACGAAGAAAGCTATTCCTGTTCCATTAAATGATACGGCTATTGAAGTAGTGAGAAGGCAAATTGGCAAGCATTCTCAATTTGTTTTCACCTATGGAGGCAATCGTATTATCCAGTGCAATACCAAGGCTTGGAAAAATGCACTGAAAAGGGCTGGGATAGGAAACTTTCGCTGGCATGACTTGCGCCATACCTGGGCAAGCTGGCATGTCCAGAATGGAACATCATTACAGGAGCTTCAGCAGTTAGGTGGATGGTCGAGCTTTGAGATGGTTTTGCGTTACGCACATCTCAGCAGTGATCATCTAAGGGAGGCGGCAAGTAGGGTTAACGTTACAATTTCCCTACAGTCCGCTCAGAAGAAACTTTCGGAATTACGCGTAAGTAACTGATTTTATTGATCGCGCCCGGAGGGATTCGAACCCCCGACCACCTGGTTCGAAGCCAGATACTCTATCCAGCTGAGCTACGGGCGCTTGGGATAAATTCTTGTCAGGTTTTTAGAGCGCGCCCGGAGAGATTCGAACTCCCGACCCCTTGGTTCGTAGCCAAGTACTCTATCCAACTGAGCTACGGGCGCGTTATATACCAGAAGCGCTCCAATTTTAGGTAGTTAAAACGAAATCTGGCTGCGGCCCTGAAAAGATTTTTAACGAAAAATGCTCGAAATACAGCAAGTATTCCTTCGCTTTTTCCTGTGAAAATCTTTTCAATTCCTTGCCATCTTTCATTTTAAACACCTAAAATTGAAACGCTTCGGGTATAAAAACCAGATTAACTTCGTCGGAGAGGGAGGGATTCGAACCCTCGATGGAATTTTTGGATCCCATACTCCCTTAGCAGGGGAGCGCCTTCAGCCTCTCGGCCACCTCTCCAGTGTGTTTCCTTGTAAATGATTTCCCGTCGTGGTTTTTTTTAATGACGGAAATGATGATCTCCTTGTTTATTCCTTGTTATTTTCACCTTTGTCAGCTTTTGGTTCGCGCTTCTTTTTCGCAGGAGCAGTGGTTACAACAGGTGCCGCTTCTTCCTGACTGACAGGGGCGGCGGGTGACTTCTCTTGCTGAATTCGCTGATAGATTTCTTCACGATGTACTGAAACATCTTTGGGGGCGTTTATGCCAATGCGTACCTGGTTACCCTTGATACCTAGCACAGTTACGATGACATCATCACCTATTACTATGGTTTCACCCACACGTCTTGTTAAAATTAACATTGTCCATCTCTCCTTCTAAAACTGCCTTGTTTGTTAAAACTATATACATCCCCGTTCATCCCTCGGCGCATGTGTGTTGCCTATCGCAACTTTCAAGGTGTGCAATAGTAAACAATAAAATGCATTTCTGCAAACAGGATTTGCATTTATTTACTCAAAAAGGGAAGAATTCTGGGTTTTTTGTGGCTTATCCAGCTCAAAAGCCTGATGTATAGCCTGTACTCCTCGTTCAAGATGAGTTTCATCAACGACTACAGAGATTTTGATCTCCGAAGTTGTAATCATTTGAATATTAATGCCTTCCCGGCCCAGGGCCTTGAACATCGTTGTCGCTACGCCAGCATGGGATCGCATGCCGATGCCGACAAGTGAAAGTTTGGCTACCTTGGCATTGGTTTTGATGGTAATAGTGCCCAATTCCAAAGCAAGTTCTTCAATTACCATCATGGCCTTCTGGTATTCCCGGCGGCTGACAGTGAAGGTAAAGTCAGACTTGCCTTCCATTGAGGCATTTTGGGAGATCATGTCGATTTCAATATTGGCTTCGCTGACCTTGCCCAAAATATGACCTTCCATTCCCAGTTCCCGCGGAACGCCAGAAAGGGAGATGATAGCTTCTTCCTTGCTAAAGGCAATACCGGATACTAATCTTTTTTGCATGGTTTTATCCTCAATAGTTACAAGCGTACCTGGTCCATCTGAAAACGTGGACAGAACCCTGATAGGCATATTGTGTTTGCTTGCCAATTCCACTGAACGCATTTGCAGCACCTTTGCACCCAGACTGGCCAGTTCCAGCATTTCCTCAAAACTGATTTTGGGAATCAGGCGTGCTTCGGGAAGAAAATGTGGATCAGTGGTGTAAACCCCATCCACGTCGGTGTATATCTGGCATTCATCCGCTTTTAATGCTGCTGCAATGGCAACTGCAGTGGTGTCAGAACCTCCACGGCCAAGTGTGGTGATATCCCCTCGCTCATTTACGCCCTGAAAACCTGCGACAACCACAATATGTCCCTGATCCAGTTCACGCTGAATGATTTCTGTCTTGACTGTCAGAATGCGTGCCTTGGTATGAATGCTATCCGTGCAGATGCCGATTTGTGGTCCAGTGAAGGAACGGGCAGGGTAACTTTTGGCATTGAGTGCCATGCTAAGCAAGGCCATGGAAACTTGTTCGCCGCTTGAAATCAATACGTCATATTCCCGCGGATCATGGTTTTGGGTAAGTGCATTTGCAAGGTGAATGAGCCTGTCTGTTTCGCCATACATGGCAGAAACCACCACGACAACATGGTGACCTTCCTGTTTGGCTTTTATGACTTTTTCAGCGACCTGATGAATACGGTCGAGG
>Ga0207104_1122_pt1 | contig 18951 bp, 11 predicted proteins | sample Alteio_BWMinHeat_79_FD_153538 | JGI IMG/M metagenome (GOLD analysis project Ga0207104, IMG submission 153538) | Enriched cells from forest soil in Barre Woods Harvard Forest LTER site, Petersham, Massachusetts, United States -... | ecosystem: Environmental > Terrestrial > Soil > Temperate forest >...
TGTGCTTTTGAAACATGAGTGTTTGCAAAAATTCTGGCGTGGCATTTTGCATGTTACGAATGCGATAAAACATAATATTATCAAACAGGCGGCTATCTTCACGCCGGTCGCATTTGATCCAGATATTGCCACGCTTGATAAAGGTAATCGCATGACCTTCATAACCTACGGGAATGATTAGCGGCTCCTGTTGCATCAAGGTATTAATTCTGGTTTCATGTTGTTTGATATCGACACGATATTGCTGATATCTGGCAAGTGCAGATGCGCGATCCAGGGTTTCAACAATATATTGCGATATCCCTGCATAACGTCTTAATTGCCTTGCAGCAAAATGATTCTGAAATTGAGCGAGCGCTTCTGAAATCAGACCGAGTGTAATTTCCAGATAAAATCCTTCAAAATCCACATCCACAAATTTATTATCCGGACTGACAATATCTGCCATGCCTATCAATTCAAACATGTGTCCCAGTAATTTGGTGTTGATATAATCCTGGGCGAAAACAGAATCTGCACCATGGGAAAGTAATAATTGCCTGAGCTGTGACTGGCGCCTTAATGTCGGCAAAACCAGCACTGGCTGGCCAGAAAAATTGTATGCATTGGGATTGGCATGATGTTCCAGCAATAATTTGCAAATTGCCACATTATTATTTTCAGCTGCCCATTGCAATGCCGTGCCACCCGTCACATCCTGCTTGTTGGGATCTGCGCCCTGATCCAGTAACAATTCCGTAAACTGGATATTATCGATGATGGTGGTTTCAATAAGGGGTGTAAATCCATATTCATCAATTACATTGATCTCTGCGCCATAACGCAGCATTTGCCGCACTGCATTCATATCTCTCTGTAAAATGGCGTCAGCAAGCGTAGGCATTAGCTTCGGTCCCTAATTAGTATGGACCCTGAGGTCTGGGAGCAGTAGGTTTTGGCTGCATGCCAAATTGCAGGCGCAATTCTTCCTGAAGTGCATCCTGTTCAGATTTATTGGTATCCGCCTGAAATTCATTTGGCAAGCCTGGGTTATCCACCCCATGACCAAAATTTTTGAGTTCCGGATTATCCTTGTATTTCCAATCTCCTCCGCCGCCGCCACCTGGTCCGCCAGGGGCATTAAATGCATAATTCACCTTTCCTTCTTTTTTATTTTTGTTCTGTTCAATTTTTTCTTTCTGATGTTTTACCTTATCCTCGTGTACATCCGGATGCGTGTTAAGAAGATGTTTTATCTCTTCCTCTGACCGCTGATCATCCCTTCTTTCACCTTGAGGACTGGTGAAATCAACAAATGCAATGCCGCTGCCCTGGCCGCCACTTCCCTGATCGCCAGATTCATCATCTTCGTTAAACGACTTGATTTTGTCATATTTATCATTGGATGACATTTTTAGGACCCCTCATTTATCTATAATTATAGCAATCCCACATACATAGTCTCTCCAGTAATTTTTGCCAATAATACAGCTCCTTACAGAAAAAGTGGAAAAGATATTTTTTGTTGCATATAATCAACATATAAGTCTTTTATGATGGTTTTAAACAACATGGCTGCCATTTTACCCACTATTGTCCAGCAAATGCTGGTCAAATTAGGCCGAAACATTCGCATTGCGCGTTTGCGCCGCAATTTGCGCCTTTCAGATATGGCAGAACGTGTAGGTGTTTCAAGATATCTCATGGCTGATGTTGAAAGAGGCAAACAATCAGCCGGAATAGGAGCATATGCTGGTGCATTATGGGTATTGGGACTTTTGGATGATTTAGGAGAAATTGCAGATCCCGATAATGATACTGAAGGCAAGGTACTGGAAAGTTTGCATGCACCTAAAACAGCCACAAAACGCAAAAAGGTTTTGGATAATGATTTCTGAACAACAAAATTGCTACGTTTACATCGTTCTTCCGGGTACAACGACGTTTGTAACTGCTGGACGCTTCCAACTCTCAAGAACACGTGATGATGTTCCCCTCGGGCAATTCGTTTATGGAAAAAAATATTTATCCCGTCCTGATGCCGTTGAACTGGATCCAGTTGAATTACGATTAGATGAACAACAATATCAAACCATACGCATGAATGGATTTTTCGGCGTAATCCGCGATGCGATGCCAGATTATTGGGGACGAAAGGTTATCGATAATTATGGTAAAAAACATCCTGCTGAATTTGATTATTTGCTTCTTGGAGCAGATGACCGCGCTGGAGCATTAGGTTTTGGCTTGAATGTGGAACCTCCTGCACCACTTCGTCATTTTAATAAAACAATTGAGCTCGGAAAATTGCAGAAAATTGCTAGCATTATCATGAATAATGAATCTGTCGCAGAAAACCATTCTGATGATGCCTTGCAAGTAAAAGCCTTGATACTTCAGGGTACTTCCATGGGTGGTGCACGCCCCAAAGCAGTTGTAGAAGATAGTAGCAATCTCTGGCTTGCAAAATTCAGCACTCCTCAGGACCGGTGGAATCAGCCTGTTGTTGAGCACGCCATGCTAAAACTCGCAAAATTATGTGGTTTAAATACTGCAAAAAGCAAAATTACACCGGTTGCAGGAAAGGACGTGTTATTGGTCAAGCGTTTTGATCGTGAAAAATGCAAGAAAGGATATTATCGATATCGCATGGCAAGTGCATTAACCCTGCTTAAAGCAGATGATGACGTGGCATCAAGAGTGAATTGGTCATATCTTTTATTGGCAGATGAACTGCGAAGAATCAGCAGCAATCCGAAAATAGATTTGAAAGAATTATTTTCGCGCATGTGCTTTAATGCCTTGATCTCCAATCTGGATGACCACCCTCGTAATCATGCGATTTTGGCTAATGAAAATGGATGGCGATTGAGCCCCGCTTATGATTTAACACCATCACCTGTCATCACGCAGGAAAACAGATTATTGGCAATGACTTGTGGAATACAGGGACGAAACGCCAATCGGGAAAATTTACTAAGTGCACATGCGCATTTTTTTCTTTCAAGGGATGAAGCTGAAAATATTATTGATACCATGGCTGCTCTCATAAAAAAGGACTGGTATTCCTGTTTACGGCGCACAGGCGCTAATGAAAAAGATTGTGCCACTGTTGCCAATGCATTTGTTTATGAGGGTTTTTATCAAGTGTACAGTCAGTGAAGATGATCAACACCCTCACCCCTACCCCTCTCCCAACACCTTCGCCAGCTCATTCTCAAGCTCTGGCAAAATCCTGAAAAGATCCCCCACCAAACCATAATCTGCCACCTGAAATATGGCTGCCTCAGGATCATTGTTGATGGCAACAATCACCTTGCTGTCTTTCATGCCTGCAAGATGCTGGATGGCACCTGAGATACCAACGGCAATATACAAATCCGGTGCAACCACCTTGCCAGTTTGTCCCACCTGATAATCATTGGGGGCAAAACCTGCATCCACTGCTGCACGTGATGCACCCACTGCTGCATTCAAGCGATCAGCAATTTTTTCCAGCAAATGAAAATTTTCCGCGCTTTTCAAGCCACGTCCACCGGAAATAACCACACGTGCAGCAGTTAATTCTGGACGAGCAGATTGTGTCAGGCTCTGGTGTTCAAAACGTGAAAGTGAATTTGCAATGACAGTTGAAACATTTTGAATGGATGCAAGCGGCGAGTCTGATTCCTTTGCCAGGGCAAATGCCGTTGTGCGTATCGTTAACATTTTAATGCGATCACTTGATTTGACCGTTGCAATCGCATTACCTGCATAAATTGGTCTTTCAAATGTATCTGCAGAAATAATTTTGCTGACATCAGCAATCAAGGCAAGATTCATGAGAGCTGCTGCACGGGGCAAGATGTTTTTTCCGAAAGTGGTTGCAGCTGTTAAAACATAATCATAATTTTTCGCCAGTTCTGCAATAAGCGGCGCAACATTTTCTGCGAGTTGATGTGCATAGACTGCATCATCTGCCAGCAGCACGTGTTTAATGGATGAAAATAATCCTGCCTTTTCCGCCGCTTGCTGACATTCATGACCAACAATCAGCATATCGATTTCATTGCCTAATTGAGTGGCTGCAGTCACAGTGTGATGCGTGGAAAGTTTTAATGACTGATGATCATGCTCAGCAAGAATTAATATTTTTGTCATATCACACCTTCCTCTTTCAGCCGCATCACCAGTTCTGCCACATTTTCAAGACGCACACCTCCGCCGCGTTTTTCTGGTGCAGCAACATGCAGGGTTTGAAAATGCGCTGTAATATCCACATTCAGACTTTCAAGGGGAATGATGGCCAGTGGTTTTTGTTTTGCCTTGACGATATTGGGCAGGGAAAGATAACGCGGTTCATTCAGACGCAAATCGGTGGTGATGACTGCTGGCAATTGCAGAAAAATTGTTTCGAGTCCGCCATCGATTTCACGCGTAACACTGACTCCCTCATCATGAAATTCGAGCTTCGATGCAAATGTTCCCTGCGGCCAGTTGAGCAGTGCAGCCAGCATTTGTCCTGTCTGATTATTGTCAGTATCTATCGCCTGCTTGCCAAGAATAATCAGATCTGGTGATTCCTGCTGACCAAGCGCCTTTAAAATATTCGCTGCAGCAAGCGGCTGAATTTCCGCATCTGTTTTAACGAGAATCGCGCGATCTGTACCCATGGCCAATGCTGTCCGCAGGGTTTCCTGTGCAGCCTCACTGCCAATGGAGACAATAATAATTTCGCTGGCATTTCCTTTTTCCTTGATGCGAATTGCTTCTTCCACAGCAATTTCATCAAATGGATTCATGGACATTTTGACATTACTGGTTTCTACACCTGAACCATCTTGCCTGACGCGAATGGATGCCTTGTAATCCACCACCCGTTTCACAGCAACCAGAATTTTTTTCATTACCTGTCCTGCCCATCCAACTATCCAAAGATGCGCAAATGGTATCATCGTGCGGGATGGACTGGAATAATTAAATGCTGTGTAAGATAATGCGCAACTTAAAGCGCGATTGGCTGTTGGGCTTCGCTGATCCTTCGACCCTTCGACAAGCTCAGGGCTCAGGACGCTCAGCCCAACCTACACCGCCTACACCGCTTATCACATAACTTGCTACGGAGAGCGCCCCCCGAGCGTTTTTCAGCGAGGGGGTACAAAAATTATTTTTTTATGGGGCGGAGCGGTAGGGAGGGCTCCCGCCGCGCGCGGCGGGATACCCGTAGCGACGGGGCCCCATAAAAAAATAATTTTTGTGAATTTTTGCAATAAGTAAAGAGTGATAAGTAAAAAAGTGATAAGCAAAGAAAGGAACAAGTACAAGCATGGACATAAAAAATTGCGCAGCTATTGTAACAGGCGGAGCATCCGGCATGGGTGCAGCAACAGCCACCATGCTAGGCAAAGCGGGAGTCCGTGTCGCCTTATTCGACCTGAACAAGGAAGCTGCCCAGAAAACAGCCGCTGAAATTGGGGCACTAGCCATTTCCTGCGATGTCAGCCAGGAAGCCAGTGTCGAAGCAGCGTTTGCAGAAGCAGAAAGACAGCATGGTCCTGCGCGTATCGTCATCAATTGTGCCGGCATTGTACATGGCAGAAGAATGGTGAACCAGCAAGGCGTCATGCCGCTGGATGAATTCCGCAGAGTCATTGAAATCAATCTGATTGGCACGTTTAACATCATGAGCAAGGCTGCTGCTGCCATGATTCCCCTAAAGCCCCTTGCTGAGACTGAAGAACGCGGCGTCATCATCAACACTGCTTCCATTGCAGCATTTGAAGGTCAGATAGGACAAACTGCCTATAGTGCATCAAAAGGCGGCATCGTCAGTTTAACCCTGCCTGCCGCAAGGGAACTGGCAAAATTTGGCATACGCGTCAACAGCATTGCCCCGGGTCTTGTTGATACCCCCATGTTTGCCAGCCTGACGGAAGAAGCAAGGGCCTCCCTTGCTGCAAGCATTCCTTTTCCAAAACGTCTCGCCCATCCAGAGGAATTTGCCATGCTGGCCATGCAAATCATTGAAAATCCCATGCTCAATGGTGAAGTCATACGTCTTGATGGCGCACTGCGCATGCAGGAGAAATAAAAAACCATGCCTCTGGGGAAACGTATCAAGCAAATGGTCATTGGGAGTCCAATAAACCCATTTAATCAACAGGGCATGCGTCACGTTTCACTGGTTGCATTCCTGGCCTGGGTTGGTCTTGGTGCAGACGGATTATCTTCTTCCTGTTATGGTCCGGAACAAGCCTATCTGGCTCTCGGTACGCATTCCTATTTTGCCTTGTATATTGCGATTGCCACCGCCATCACCGTATTTGTCATCTCACTGGGTTATAACCAGGTCATTGAACTCTTTCCCAGCGGCGGCGGTGGATACAAGGTGGCATCCCAGTTGCTGGGAGCCCCCATGGGCCTGATTTCGGGCTCAGCACTGATTGTCGACTATGTCCTGACCATTGCCGTCTCAACAGCCAGTGCCATGGATGCGGTATTCAGCATCCTGCCCACGAATTTTCTTCACCACAAATTAATTGCAGAAATCGGCATCATTTTTATCCTGCTGCTTTTGAACATGCGCGGCGTGAAGGAATCCATCACCTTGCTTTTGCCGATTTTTCTTGGCTTTTTTATTCTGCATGTTTCCCTGATCATTTATGGCACTGTCGCACATCATGAAGGATTAATGCTCATTGTTCCGACTGCCATGCAGGACATACAGGAAACCAAAAATGCTATCGCAATCATGGGATGGATCCCTGTACTTGGCCTGATGTTTCATGCCTATTCCCTTGGCAGCGGTACGTATACAGGTCTTGAAGCCGTCTCAAATAACGTGAATCGTCTGCGTGAACCCCGTGTCAGCACTGGAAAATGGACGATGTTTTACATGGCGGTTTCCCTCAGCATGACAGCAACCGGCATGATTTTATTATTTCTTCTGTGGAAACCTGCTCCTGTCATTGGGCAAACATTAAATGCTGTTGTATTTCATGACATGCTGGGAGATTCACCAAGCGGCAAATTTCTTCTCACGCTGACACTGGCACTCGAAGCAGGCTTATTGTTTGTTGCAGCAAATACAGGATTTCTGGCTGGCCCCAGTGTACTTGCCAACATGGCCATTGATGGCTGGATGCCCAACCGCTTTCGGCATTTATCCACGCGTCTTGTCATTCAGAATGGATTATTCCTCTTCGGCATTTTCGCCATTGGCATTCTATGGTGGTGTGATGGCAAGCTTAGCGTACTGGTCGTTCTTTATAGCATTAACGTATTCATCACTTTTTCATTATCCTTGTTTGGCATGTGTGTGTACTGGGTAAAACACAGGAATGAATCACGCTGGATCTGGCGCCTTGCATTTTCCTTTTTTGCCTTTTGCCTGACGAGCACGATTCTTTGCATTACCCTCGTCACCAAATTCCAGTCTGGCGGCTGGCTAACGGTTGTCATTACCTGCGGCGTCATATTTATCTGTGTGCTGATCAAGCGGCATTACAACCGTTTCAACAAAAAACTGGCACAACTGGATGTCATGTTAAAGCAGCCGCTGGTGCATCCGGTTACTTCCATTGCAATCGATCATCAGCAGCCTACTGCTGTCATTCTTGTCGGCAAAAGTACAGGGGTTGCCATGCATACCCTGTTAAATGTCATTCGCATGTTCCCAAGACATTTCAAAAATTTTGTATTTATCAGCGCAGGAATTGTTGATGTGGAAAGTTTTGCCGGACAGGCATCGCTTGAGAAAATGCGTTCTGAAGTGAATGAAAATCTCCAGTATTTTGTCGATTATTGTCATCAATATGGCATTGCGGCTGAAGCTTATGTGCATTTCGGTACAGATACCGTTGAAGAATTAACAAACATGGCAGTGGAAGTCGGCAAGAAATATCCCAATAGCATTTTCTTTTCCAGCAAGCTGATCTTTGAGCACGATAATATTATTACCCGGTTTTTACATAATGAAACACCCTTGACCGTGCAACGCAATCTTCACCTCGAAGGCAAGGAATTGGTGATTTTACCGATGAAAATTTATTAGGAGAAAAAAAAATGGCTGTTATCACCCTGAATGGCTCCCCCATTCACACTATTGGTACATTACCTGCTATCGGCACAACTGCACCGGATTTCATTGTTACAAAAACAGATCTTAGCGACGTTCACCTGTCCAATTATCGCGGTAAAAAAATCATTTTAAATATTTTTCCAAGTCTGGATACACCTACCTGTGCAACTGCCATGGGCAAGTTCAATGAAATTGCCGGAAAGCTCAATCAGGTATTAATTTTATGTGTATCAAAGGATTTGCCATTTGCACAACAGCGATTTTGCACAGCGCAGCATTTGCAAAATGTGCAGCCTGCTTCTGTCTTTCGTCATCCTGAATTTGGCAATCAATATGGTGTCACGATTATCGATGGTCCGCTGATTGGCATACTTTCAAGAGCCGTTGTCATCATTGATGAGAAAGGAAAAATTATCTACTCCGAACAAGTGAAAGAGTTATCAAATGAACCGGATTATGACAGTATGTTAGCCGCATTAAAATAACATCTTTTCAAGTAAGGAAGGCCTCATGCATAAAGACCCCATTGTCATTGTCGGCATGGCAAGAACGCCGATTGGCAAATTACTCGGCGAATTAAAAACTTTTTCTGCCAATGAACTTGGTGCACATGCCATCAGTGCTGCCATTCTCCGGGCAAATCTTCAGGCTGAGGATATTCATGAAGTCATCATGGGTTGTGTCCTGCCAGCAGGACAAGGTCAGGCACCAGCAAGACAAGCCTCCATCAAGGCAGGCATTCCTGCTAGCACGCCTTGCACCACCGTTAACAAGGTATGCGGCTCTGGCATGAAATCTGTCATGTTTGCACATGATTTAATTTTCTCTGGCAGCAATGATGTGATTGTTGCTGGCGGCATGGAAAGCATGACACATGCACCACACATGCTGTTAAAGGCAAGATCGGGATATCGTCTGGGAGCAGGTGAATTGCTTGATCACATGATGCTGGATGGTCTTGAGGACGCCTATGAAAAAGGCCAGGTGATGGGAGTCTTTGCTGAACATGCTGTCAAACAATTCGGCTTCACCCGCAAGCAGCAGGATGATTTCGCCCAAAGTTCATTCGAGCGTGCACAATACGCCACACGCGAGAAAATATTTTCCCATGAAGTGACGCCGCTTTCTGTACAAAATAAACAAGGCGAGCAAATCATCGAAAATGATGAACATCCTTTTAGTGTCAATCCAGAAAAAATTCCTGCGCTTTCGCCTGCCTTCATGAAAGATGGGACTGTCACTGCTGGTAATTCCAGTGCCATTGCCGATGGCGCAGCAGCACTGGTACTCATGCGCTTGTCTGAAGCAGAAAAACGCGGTATCAAACCCATTGCCTCGATTGTGGGAATGAGCGCTCATGCAAAAGCACCCTCTGAATTTACCACTGCGCCTATTGATGCCATGCGCAAATTGATGAAAAAACTTCAGTGGACAGTCAGTGATATTGATCTCTTTGAAATTAACGAAGCCTTTGCTGTGGTTGTACTCGCCGCCATGCATGATTTGAAAATCCCGCGTGAAAAGGTAAATGTGCACGGCGGTGGAATTGCTCTCGGTCATCCCATTGGTGCAAGCGGGGCACGTATTTTGGTGACTCTGCTCGCTGCACTGAAATTTCATGGATTCAAGCGCGGCATTGCTTCGCTGTGCATTGGCGGCGGGGAGGCGACGGCTGTTGCGGTTGAAATGTTTTAAGGTTTAACGTTCAAAGGACAATTTATGACACGTGAAAGTATGGATTTTGATGTAGTCATTGTCGGCGCCGGGCCTGCAGGATTATCTGCCGGTATTCGACTCGCGCAATTGAATAGCCAGCTGAACATTTGCATTATCGACAAGGCTGAACAGGTTGGCGCACATATTCTCTCAGGCGCCGTGCTTGAACCACGAGCCTTGAATGAATTAATTCCTGACTGGAAAAATCAGGATCCGCCGCTGCACACACCAGTCACTGAGGATCGATTTATTTTTCTGACTGAGAAAAAATCCTTTCGCCTGCCCACACCACCACAAATGCACAATAAGGGAAATTACATCATCAGCCTTGGACTTCTTTGCAAATGGCTGGCACAGCAGGCAGAAAAACTAGGTGTCAATATCTTTCCAGGATTTGCAGCAACGGAAATTATTTATGAGGGTGATCGTGTCTCTGGCATTATCACCGGCGACAAGGGTGTGGACAGATCAGGCAATCCCAAAACCAATTATCAGCAAGGCATTGAACTTCGTGCAAAACAAGTGATATTCGCCGAAGGCTGCCGCGGTTCATTAACACAAACTCTTTTCCAGCGCTATCAATTACGTGAAGGCATTGATCCGCAAACCTATGGTCTCGGGCTCAAGGAACTATGGGAAATTCCCGAAGGATTGCACAAGAGCGGCAGCGTCATGCACTCGATTGCATGGCCGCTTGATTATCAGACTTATGGCGGATCATTTGCCTATCATTTTGGAAAAAATTTATTATCGATTGGTTTTGTCATTGGACTGGATTATCAAAATCCCTATTTAAATCCCTATGAAGAATTCCAGCGCTTTAAAACACATCCACTGATTCGTCCCTTGCTTGAAAAGGGAAATCGCATTGCCTATGGCGCGCGAACATTAATTGAAGGCGGCCTTCAATCCATTCCAAAATTAACTTTTCCCGGTGGATTAATTATTGGTGATGCAGCAGGATTTTTAAATGTCGCCAAAATCAAGGGTATTCACAATGCAATGAAATCCGGCATGGTGGCAGCAGAAAGCCTGTTTGCCATGCTGCAGGGTTTGCTCCCTCTCCCCCAACGCTCCTCATTGGGGGAGAGGGCTGGGGAGAGGGGGCAAACTATTGAATGTCTAGCTTATCCACAGCAATTAAAACAAAGCTGGTTATGGGATGACTTGTACAAAGTGCGGAATATTCGTCCTGCCTTTCGTTTTGGCCTGGTTTGTGCTCTTGCTTATGCTGCGCTGGATACCTATCTTTTTCGCGGAAAAGCACCCTGGACCCTGCATCATCACAAGCCCGATCATGATTGCCTGAAAAAAGCAGCCGCGTGCAGGAAAATTGACTATCCAAAACATGACAATACAATTACTTTTGATTTGCCCAGCTCCGTTTATCTTGCCAATGTTTCCTATGATGAAAATCAGCCCTATCATTTGAAATTAAAGGATCGTCATGCTGTGCCAATAAAAATTAATCTTGATGAATATGCATCGCCTGAAACACGTTATTGCCCTGCAGGTGTGTATGAAATTTTGCGTAATGAAAATAATCTGCCCCGCCTGCAAATCAATGGCGGTAATTGCATTCACTGCAAGGCCTGCGATATCAAGGATCCCACGCAGAATATTGTGTGGACACCATCGGAAGGCGGAAGTGGACCGAATTACGAGATGATGTAGGTTTGTTATTGTGAGCTAATGTGTGCCCCACGAAATTGCCGGTGCTTATTATCCTGAAGTAACGCAAGACGGCCTTCCCCCACCGGGGGAAGGTGTCCGAAGGACGGAAGGGGGAATATATATTGCATTTTTAGTAACTATTCAGCGGATACCACTGACCTAATCGTGAACGTGAACGTTTGCGAGCCCGCTTGCGGCTTTTCCCATAATTTCAATCACTCATGAATGCAGGCATCTTGCCCTTAAATAGCAATTCCAACGCCTCTGTCATTGTCAAATTGTGCTTTTGACAAGTTAAAAGATATCCCCTTATTCTGCAAAATATGCGGGCTCCCTCCATGGATCGGAAACATCCTGATATTTTCTGCTGCACCTTTGTCATTCTCAGATCGTTTTCTTGCAATGTTAACCAAAATGGCAAGGTCCTTTGATAAAAGCTAGAAAAAGCCGCAAGCGGGCTCGCAAACGTTCACGTTCACGATTAGTCCTGCTGAAAACACTGAACAGTTACCATTTTTTACCATTTTTATAATATTCCCCCATCCGCCCGTTGGGCACCTTCCCCCGGTGGGGGAAGGCCGTCTTGCATTACTTCAGATTAACTACCCAACCTTTATAGCCACGGAATTTTTAAATGAAGCAGCAGGCAAACAACTCTTGACTGGAGCTGCAGCAGGCATTTTTTCCTGAGTCACTACTGATGATAGAGCAAAGAAACCCATTTTCCTTACCGCATCCATATCACGATCAGAAATTCTGGCGTCTTTCGAAACGTCAGGAGCCTTGTTTTCCTGAGCCTTTGCTGAAGGTTGAACCAATAAACCCCTTTCCATTACCGCATTATCATCACTAGAGATTTCAGCTTGAATACCTGCGGTAACCGCCTCAGGAAATGCATCACTCGTCACTTCTGTCGTTTGCACCACATCAAGAGTTCCATTGTCTACCTTTGCTAAAATATCCAAATTGATAATCTGAAATCCTGAATTATTGTCTTCATTTTCATTACTGGTAGTTTTATTCTCTTCATTTTCATTACTGGTAGTTTCTGTGATGCTAGGAGTACTGGTTGCCGTGCTGCTAGGAGTACTGGTGCTAAGAGTAATAGTCTTCTCGTCATCAAGGCTATCATCGTTCCCCTCCTGCACTTCTTCCTGCGGATGAAGTGTATTCTCATACCCCTTAATCAGCGTATCCAGTAATTCATCCTGATTTTCCATATACTGCAATTTTCCATCGAGGTAAGTTGTCACCAAATTTTCATTATGTTCGCGCTCTCTTTCATTGTAATAACGCATGATGCCGACAACGACCTGTCCCAAAGAACAGAATGCCCAAAGACCAAGCAAGGCCCAGCCAATCGGACCACTGAAAGTGATTGTGGCGCCATTAACAAGAATACCTCCGGACAATACCACCATTCTCCACCACAGGGAGCCTGATTGGGCACTTCTGTCAGCAATCATGGCATACGTGAACATCTTTTTTAAAACCGTTATCCACGGTACTTCATGACGCAATTTTTCATTGTGATCGGAATTAAAGAAATCTATCCTGCTGACCGTATCCAGCAAATCCCGGGGATTATGATTAGGGGTGTGACCTCTATCTGATGTAATTTTAAGAACCTGCCTGTTTAGCTCCTTATTAATATATTTGGTCTTGATCCAATCTTCATTTTTTGTAATGAATTCGGCTTCGTCAGGAAATACCAGATCTTCGTTTTTGTTATTTATTAAATAATATCTTTTACGATCTTGTAAGTGATAATAAAATACTTTTCCTTCATCATCTTTATATAAATACAATTGCTTTTGCTTTTCGTCTGACTTGGCATACTTGTCGTAAACATCTTCATCTGGTGCGGCCATCAAAAAGATGTCCTCCTCAGGGAGTTTGTTCTCAAGATCTTTTCTGAGAGCAACAAGTTCCTTGTAATCGAGTGAATAATCCTCATCTTCACTAAAATCCATCAATTTTTTTCTATAACTCACCATGCTGTCGTTTATACTTTGATACTTGTCATTCCCTAGCTCGGAACATAGGAATGCTTTATTTTTCTCAAGCAAAAATTCCAGGGCAAGGCATTCCACTTTTGCCTTTTTCCATTCTGTTAATGGTAATAATTCCTCACATCTATCGAGCTTGTTCTTATCCTCATCCTTGTATTGCACATACAATTTACTTTCCACTTTTTGCTCATATTGCATATCACTCATTTTCAAATTGGCAGCGGCCTTGATGGTATTCACAATACCCATAAAAAACCCAACCAGACCTGACCACCAGCAGCTGTTGATAAATGAAAATCCCGCTGTATGAGCAAGTGCAGCCAAACCAATGCCTGGTCCGGCCATGGCAACAGCAACCATGATTGAGGCTATCAACCAGAATACGAAGGCTACCAGAATCACGGTAGCAACAAACTCTGTAATAAGTTTTGAGAAATAAAGCTTGCTTCTTTGTTTCTGCAAATACTGACCTAATCTTGTATCTGCAAATTTCTTTTTTGGCTTGAAATATATTTTTGCCTCAGGAATATCACGGAAAATATCCCTCTGCTGCTTTTCTTTTCTGGAAGTATCGAAAGCCTCACAGGCAGCATCCATATCCCTGCCATGCTCCTGCTCTACCATGGAGTCATACAGGGCCTTTTGCGTCTGTTTTATTTTCTGCTTTTCTTCCTTTGCATCAAGTGCGTCCTGTTTGACTTCATCTTTACTCTTGCTCGCTTCCCAGACCAGGTAGCCTACTTGCACGATTTTTTGCAACAAATACTGGGCATTTGTCAGGATAATGATTAGCGGCATGTGTATCCCGTTTGCAGCAGTCATGCCGGCATATAATACAAATGCCCACCATGCCTGCCAAAAATTCAAGGCTGCATTCACGACTTGCTGACAAAGCCACTTGGTAAACATGGATAAAGTGTTTCTGATTGGATTTTCGTGGGAAAAAATTTCGATCAGCATATTAAAAAAATCCTGCGGTTTCCCTGCCGATTCCAAGGCACGTTCTTTTTCACCGTACAGATAAATAATATCTTTTGCTGTATCGAAATTTTTATCCACAAATTTGGCGAAATCAGCAAATCTGTCGGTCTCTGCATAACCCGCTTTTTGCATGAGACTCACGAATTCAGGTAATAATTCCGCTTTTCTTGCCAGAATCTGCTCGTCCAGTGAAATGGTGTGACGTTTGCGTGCTGTACTATCAATAACCTTTTTGCTTAGCTCATTATCAATATCATTTAATTTTTCCTTGAACCAATCTTCCTTCCCTGAAGTAAATTTATCTGGAAGTACCAGGTATTGGCCTGCCTTATCCTGCAGATAATGCTTCCTGTCCGGATCTTCCTCAACGTAATAAAATACTCCCTCATTGTCTTTATAGAAGTAAAAATTCTGCTGGTCTGATTTTTCGTAGACACCGTTATCTGGATTAGCCATTAAAAACAGATTGCAGTACAGTAGAAATTCCCTAGGCAAGTCCTTCCATAAAATAGTGCCAGTTTTTACTTGCTTGTCTAAACCAAAAATACGATAGTGCAAACCATTTTTCTTGGATTTAAATTCAATAACATCCTCTTCCAGATCCTTATTTTTTGACATCGGGGCAAGGTTATATCCGTTTTCAAGATATTCCCGGATTTGTTCTTTATTGAATGACTTATTGTTTGCTAGTATTTGGTTTTTACGTTTATCTACTGATTGTGATTTCGGACGTAAGTCAATTTCATTTTTATATTTTCTAATCTGACGACCAGCGAGCTTGGGCTTACCTCCATCCATTAATTCTGCAACGATATTATCTTTATCTTCAGCACAACCTATCACTTTTCGTATGCGTGGCAGGAAGGCATGTTTGTTAGATAAAATTTCGCTGCCATCCCTGGGAATTTGCAGGGTATGACCTCTATCTGAGGTAATCCTGAAAATATCTCTGCCTAGCTCATTACCTAGCTCACCATTTTTAAATGGGACTGGATTATCATGTGCCGAATTGAATTCAGCTCCCTCTGGAAATATCAGGGGATCTGAAAAGAATATCCACTTCGACGTTTCCATATAATATTTTTTCTGATCATCTTCGCGATAATAAAATACTCGATTACCATCTTTATATAAGTACAATTTCTCCTGATTTGATTTTTTATAGTTGTCATAGTTTTTTGGTTCTGGTGCTGACATTAAATAATATTCACAGCCTTCCAGGCGCGGCAAATCATCCCATGATATGGGTTTAAAACCTGATCCATTGACACGAACAGCAAATCCATCCTCCCCGCATTCAAATTCGATCCATTGTTTTTTTAATTCCCGTCTCTCTGCCAGCGGTGTATGAGCCTGCTCTAATACCTCGAAAATACCCATGCCAGGATCAACAAATACTTTGTGCTTCCTCCATGGCCAGCATTTATTTTCGTCGTAGTAATCATCCCACTCCTGCGGAATCGGAATCTTGTCAGCAGCGATATCATCGCTAAAACCCCATTTATCACCATTGAATCCCCAAATCCTGTAATTACCATCCGCATCCTTGATCAGATGAGGTTTTGTAATATCAATTTTTTCCCTGATTTTTTTCAGACTTGCCTCGTCGGCCTCGTCGTTAAAGACAAAATCTACTGTCAGCAGGATTAAATCATGCTGCATTGGAACAAGCTGATATTTCTCAAGCTGATTGTTTGTCAGATTAAGTTTGCCGGTTCTTAACAGATCCGCGATGATAGGTTTGACACTGTTTTTAATCTCCTGATCATCTACTATTTGTTCAGTGATGTTTATATTGCCCAGTTTTTTCTTGAGCCAGACATCGAATTTTTCTTTGCAGAAAAATTCCCATTCCTTGGCAAGTCTCTCGGTAAAATCGGTTGAGCTGACTTCCTGACTGAATTCTCCCTTGTCCAATGTTTTCCTTAACCAGACATCCAGATTTTCCTTTCTGAAACAATCCATATAATATTTGAATGACCTGACTTCCTTTGCACGCAGCCAGCGATAAGCAAAATAAATGGCAGCCCATCCCGCTACCGCAAAATAGCCTGCGAAAAAAAAATGGCCTAAAGCGGATAATGCTGAGCCCCCACCATCCAGGTATATAGACAGATTGAACATGCTAAGAGGATGTTCACTATCAGAAATAATTCCATCGTTCTCGATTTTTGCCTTGACAGCTGAAGTAACCTCAAAATTACGAGGCAAGGTAGCCTGTTGATCCATCCATAGAAAAATACGATTCTGAACCCAGTCTTCGAAATTAGAACATTCCTTTTTGATGTAGCCCAGGATACTTGGGTCTTCACATAGGCGTGCCATGACTTCATCTGCGAGTTCATCGTAAATGTCTTTGTCTTTTTTGACTTTGGTAGGGGGAACTAATGGGGGAGTGGAAGATGCGTGAGTTGTTGTTTGTTGATCTTCGAGCAGAGGAGTGGCTTCTGCATCAGACGAGTCTGAGCCTCCAACTTTATGCTTGGTGAATAAACCTGGATCATCATAAGGTTTATCAGAATAGCTATCCATTCTCAGCTCTCTCGTTTTGCTTCTTCCCGATCAAACCCTGCTTGATAACATAGAGTTTGCAGGTGAACAATACCTATCCATGGCTGACATGATGAGGCCTATCTTTTTATCCACAGCCACATCTAATCACTTCTTACCATTACAGTATTTTAATGCTGCTGGGCAAGTATTTTTTGTAACCAGGAGTGATTTTGTAACATGCTTGCGCAATATCATTTTCGTATGCTGAATTGACTGATTTATTTGCAAATGAATCAACACGTTAAAATTCTGCTGTTTGCGCCACGTTTTGCAATTATTTTTTGCAAATTCTGGATGGTAAATTAAGGATTTCTTAAAATTCACATTATGATTTTCTTAACATGCCTTGTCTTAATGAAATGTTAAGAATTAACAGCGCCAGGAAAAACATCCGCATGTGTCATTTAAACTGTGTGAATGGGACCGTCAATGCGAGGACTATTGTAGGGTGGATTAGCGCGTTTTTCAGCGCGTAATCCACCAAAACATTTATATTCAATTCCAGCACATTTGGTATTGAAAAAAAAATTTGGTGGATTACGCGCTGAAAAACGCGCTAATCCACCCTACAATAGTCCTCGCAAGGACGAACCCGTTCACAGTTCAAATGGCACACTTAACATCCCGGTGTATCTCTTCATTCCGGGAATTTCTGTTGCTTCCAGTCATAAATGAAAACCAGCAGGAAAAGCATCCCGGTGTTTCTTCTTTTATTTCTTCAGGATTTAATAATGGAGTTAAATCGCCGCTGCTTCCAGAAGTATCAGCTATATTGTCAGCGTTTCCTTTAGTTGGATCTTCCTCCAGTTTTACCGTATCCTCCTCATCCAGACTGGCAGAAGAAGTTTCAGTTGCTGATGTTGGTGCAGTAGCATCCTGAGGCTTAGGTTCATTGTGGATTTCTGCCAAGTCTGGTTTTTCCAATTCTTGTCTTACAATAGTATTTGTACTTGCAACCACAAGCACATCGTCATTTTTAAAATTTGTTAATCCCAATCCCTTCCCAATATCCCCTATCAAATCAATGAACCCCGGTGCAATTTCATCGACAAAATACTTCAGATATCGTGGTGTGAATCCAGTCATGATACTGCCGCCAACCAAAGCCATGATCCCACCAACCATGAATGCACCGGCTATTACCTGTCCGCCTGGTACAAAGAAAAATGAAAGCACTCCAGAAAAAACCAGTATCATTCCAATTAAAGTGATGGTAAGCCCACCTACAACACGTGTTCTGCTTACCGCAGCAGAATTAAATAATGAATTCCAGCCTGCCTTGATATAGTGTCCCACTCTTTGCAAGAAAGTATGTGTTGGCTTGGCTGCTTCGACCGGCGTGTAGAACAGCTTGCTAAAATATTCCTCTTTGAAAATCTCGCAAGCCCTGTTTTCTTTTTCCAGTTCACCCAGAAGTAAAGTTTTCTGATCTTCAGTCAAATTTGAATGTGCTGGTAACAGCTGCTCCTGTTCAGCCAAGGAATCTTGTTCATGCAGGGTCTTCCTTTCTAGATCTTTCATTGCCTCTTTCCGAGACTCAATTCCTTCCTCATTTTTATAATACATGACGGAATAGTCAGTCACTGCAAATAGCGAAACAATTCCATCATTAATAGGATCAATCGTAAACTGTCCGACAAAAATGACATCCTTTACCAGATTCATTATCAAGGGACCAAAGGGCGGACATAAAATAAAAGCTACCAGATTGCCAATGCCCCAGAATCCATCATTGCCCATATTGTACATTCTTGATTTGCCATCCCAGCCTTCTTGCCAGAGCGCTGACTTGAAACGATGCCACATCAACTGTCCCCAGGACATTTTTAATTCCTTTGCTGTCCGCCTGCCTGGTGATGGCAATAGTTTGGCTATCTCTTCTAAAAAGGGTATTTCTGATTTGGCCAAGACATCATGAAAAACAGCATAAGTGGGACGAAGCACTCCTTCGAATAAAAGAGCCAGGGCATCCATGGT
>Ga0207104_1124_pt1 | contig 18842 bp, 25 predicted proteins | sample Alteio_BWMinHeat_79_FD_153538 | JGI IMG/M metagenome (GOLD analysis project Ga0207104, IMG submission 153538) | Enriched cells from forest soil in Barre Woods Harvard Forest LTER site, Petersham, Massachusetts, United States -... | ecosystem: Environmental > Terrestrial > Soil > Temperate forest >...
GATTTGACATTCAACGAAGGATGTCATCTCATAGGTGGAAGTGTGTTTTGTGATCATATCCAATTGGTAATAAAATTTACCCCCGATACAATATTTTCTGATTTGATCACAAATCTAAAAGTTGCATCTTTACTATGGATACGGACAAATTTTCCTGAAATTGAAGGATTCGAATGGCAGAAATCTGATTTTGGATTTACTGTTGGCGTAGATGAAGTTGGAGCTTTGATTGACAGAATCAAAAAAGCCAAGTTGTTTAAAGAGGAAGTCTTTTTTCTATTAGATCAAAATGAAATGAAATACGATCCTATCGAAGTTATAGAGTAAAAAATTTCTAACCGTGAATGGATCGGTTCAGCTGTTAATAAAATCAAAGGAAATCTTGAATGTCGATAAACCGCTGCTGCACTTGACGCCAAGTTGGAAATTCTCCAAAGCACAATATTCGGCACTGTTTCTCAAATTCTGCTGCAAGGGCCATTTCTATATTTCCTTTTGGGAAAATAGCTTCGCTTTTTGCAAAGCTCATATCAGGAGGAGCGACATAATCTGCTTCGAAATGCTTTTTACTGACTCTGTCGTAGTCAATTTTGATTGTCTCGTATTCATTAGAGCGTAACATTGCTAAAACTTCTTGACGCTCAGTCAGACAATATAAGTCATAATAATGACGAGCATACCCACCAATCCCGATACTGCTTCACGCATGCCAGACGAATGGAAATGTTCAGCTGCGCGGATGATTGCCTGTTCAAAATCTGGATGTTCAAATAGTTTCAAGATTTACGTTCCTTCGCTTGCCATTGCCTGGCATATTTCAGCGCAATTAAGTGTCCAAAATCAAATTTAGAAAGAGGGTTCAAGCCTTTGTGCAATTCCGTAAGCTGCTTTTCGGAATATCCAAGTTCCTGGCCTATGGCACCAAGCATAGCACGAACACGTGGAGGTTCAGATATTGCGATTCGTAGTAAATGTTCAAATCGTCCAGCTTGGTTAAAATGTTTTAACAGCTTATCAACAGTTTCTTCAGGAGATAATTCGCTAGATGATCCTCTTTGGCGAAGAAAGTCTAAAATGGCTGCATCTTTATCTGAAAGCTCTTGCCATGAGTCTGGCCTTCTCGTGTGTATGATCGTTTCTTTCCCAACCAGTAAACGCGGCAAACTAAGACTATTTGTTGCGACTTCTAATTTTGCTGCATGCTGTGTGCTAAAACCGAGGAGATTTGCTGCTGCACAACCAACAGGAAATACCCCTTTTCCTAAGATAGGTAAAGAGCGTAATTGACTGGGATTAGGTTTGCTTGGTCCAAATGCTGTTTGCCTTGGTTTGTAGTATAGACCCTTACCCAATCGTTGAATCATGCCAAGGCGGAATAGGCGAGACAAAGCCTGTGCTACTGCTGTAAATGGCATATTTTCAAAATCGGCTAGTCGCCAAACTCGTTCTCCTCCCGATTCAATTTGGTTTCGGACGGTCTTAGCAACGCTACCAATATCGGATGTAATCTTCTTTTGTCTATTCTTCATAACCTTATTATCACCCAAATCCCCCTTTTAGTCAAGTTTTTTTGCTGTAAAACTTGACATCTAACTGAATAAACTAAATTATTTGTTGTGAGATACCTGCTGCGGATTCGCAGCAGGTAGTGTTGATTTTCAATTTTTTTTGGACACTGAGAATAGCGAATCACTAGACTGCCAGTTATGAAGACCAATCATAAAGAGATAAGGAGAGTGCAGTTCTAGTATGAAGCGCCTCATTACTTATGTAAATCCGGCAATCAAGCATTAGTAACGCTCCAAAAAAGAACCCAGTGTTCCTTGCCACTTTACAGTTGCGCTGATCCCTGGCTCAACTTTACAATCTCTGTCCAATCATCAGATTGAACATCACCTTCTGCGATTAGATTTAATTTCTCTTGATCGCATTTCATGCATTTGTGAACGATTTGCCAGCCCTTTTTTCCACTATATTTTAAGCACAAAGCCTTCATCACTCCCTCCGTTTTGGAGCTTAGATAGGCCTATAAATTGTCCTTTTTCACTCTGTGCAAAATTTAACCATCTTGCCACATGTGCTGCCGTCAAAATTCCATATACGACCATGTGGTCTAGAATTGAGAACTTCACAAATGTATCAGAACCAATAGGAGCAGGGGAAAGAATGTCAGGATTACCAGATGAACCCCCAAGTGATTGGGGACGGTTCTGCATAACTGTATAATTATTTTCCGTATTTAGAATTTATTGTATTGTTCTGACTTTATGCCCCAGAAAAAGACGATGCACACAATTTTCTTCATGTCATCACGTAGCAAAACCAAAAGTAAAATAACAATTATTAAAAGTTATGCAGATATGCAGAACCGTCCCCAGACATCTGATTTTTTCAGTGACTGGGTCAGGCTTGGGCTGAAACGAATGACCGATTTTCGAAGAAAATCAGCTTGGGGTTTACCCCTAATTTTGGCGCCGTTTTTCGACGCCAGTGAGTGGTAGGGACGATGGGGACTCAAGCGACCTTAGGGACATTGGAGACAGGGACAATCAGGTTGTTTGTCCCTGTCTCCAAGGTCCCTAAGGTCGCTTGAGTCCCCATCGTCCCTACCACTCACTGGCGTCGAAAAACGGCGCCAAAATTAGGGGGATAAAACCGGGCTGAATTTTGAAGATAGTCAACCATTCGTTTCAGCCCAGGTCAGGCTGCAAGTTTGCAAATTTTTATTGATTGTGATGATTTGAAAAATCAAGTTGATTTATTCTTCAACTTGCAAGCCTGACCCCTATCATTGCACAGTACACCGAATGAGCCGGAAGGAAACTCAATTGAAAAATATATAGCAATATTGCTATACTTCTTATACAATCATATGCTACCTATTGATTAAGGGGTATCCGTGCATGTGTATTGCCAACAAGAAATTGGTTGAAGACAATTTTGAATTATATACGTACTTACTGCCTGAAGAAAATGAACAGGAACTATAAGGACAAAATTATGAATCAGAAGAATGCGCTAGAAATCTTCCGTCAAAGGGTAAAAAAAAATCCAAAGTTGCAAGCTGCATATAACGAAGAAAAGGAAAAATATCAAATCGCTTGCAAAATTCGTGAATGTCGCAATCGGAAAAAACTCACTCAAAAGGCATTAGCAGAATTAATTGGGACTACACAGTCTGTAATTTCTCGATTAGAAAATGCCGAATATACAGGGCACTCTCTTGGTGTTTTAAAGAAAATAGCAGATGTTACAAATGAACCATTAAGTACGTTTATTAAGGAAGAAGAGCCGCGGGCAAAAGATCCCAAAATTTTAAAATTGCATATTCGAATTTCAAAAGAATATAAATCCTTTTATGGTTGGACGCCTGATCAAATCATAGAGAAGAGGCTTCATGCTTGAAAAAGAATGGCTATTAACTTGTGCACCGATTGGAATTTTAGAAAAAACAAAGCAATCGTGGACACCGATCGCTGCGGGTGTATTTGTTTATGATAATCCCTTCATTTGGTATGTAACATCACGTCAACAAATATGTAAAAACAATGATACGCCTCTTTATGTGCTTTTAAGACATAAAACATTGCATCAAATCCTTTTCGATATATCGTCCATGCATAAGCAAGAAAATCTTGATTGGGTTTTTGATGAACAAAATAATATTGCAGCTACGCTATTTCCAGCAGATCCTAATTTTGAGCTTAAAGCGATCGGATTTGAAAGCTTTTTTGCTTCTAAAGACATATTGCCCGCTATGAATTGTTATTCAGTTAGCTACCCATATATATTGGCAGAGCTGGATGCAGAAACAGTCAATCCTTGCGTCCTTGGAGGGATTATTTCAAGAATTGACGAACCCTCAAAAATATATGTAACTACACCAATTTTTCCAGATAATTATGGTAGCCCTCTTTTCGTATGGAAAAACCCTTTCAATTCGAGTAATTCAATTATTCTCGGAAATCCATCTATATATTTTGGTGGAATCATGACGAAAACGATCTCAACCCAAGCAAATAACGATAGGAGCGGTACACCTCTATTTCAGTCTATTAATTTAGGTGTTATGTCGTCGTCAGAATTAATTCAAGAGTTGCTTGTTACCCCTAAAGCATTATCCCAAAAAAAGAAACTGAAAGAAAAAAATGGGATTTGACTTCTACTCTTGCATACACGCACAAATATGACAAAAAATTAATTTAGATAAACATTAAATCGCAACACTGCTATGTTATGCACAGTGTTGTAGTTTCTCTAGAGAAATGGCCTTAGAAAATCCGCTGAAAAGGCAGAGAAAGCCTGCTAAATGAGCGTGGGACAGTGGCGGGACATTTGCTCACAAGAAACGACAACAGTCCCCCACAATTTACAACTGTCAAAAAATCGTAACTGGTTGACCTTGTTGTTGTAGAGAGGGACAAAGGACAAGGGACAACAGGGACAGCAAGGACAACAATATTGTCCAAGTTTGACTTTATCATAGGTTGTTATGTCATCCTCCAACCCACGTTTCATTAAAACGCATGGTGGTTATCAAAAATTGCTTTCTTATCAAAAAGCAGAAATCGTCTATGACGCCACCATCTATTTTACCAAAAGATTCTACCAAAGAGGCGATCGCACCATTGATCAAATGGTTCAAGCAGCCCGTTCTGGAAAGCAGAACATTGCAGAAGCAAGCTTAGCATCAGGAACCTCGAAGGAAACAGAAATCAAGCTGACAAACGTCGCACGTGCCAGCCAGGAAGAACTTTTAGTAGATTACAGAGATTTCCTACGAATACATAAATTGATCGAATGGTCTAAGGACCATCCCTACGCCCAGCGCTTGCGCGAATTGAATAGAAAACCAAATGCCAGTTATGCAACCTTACAAAAGGGAATCGAAAATAAAAATCCTGAAATTTGTGCAAACGTAGTGATTGGTTTAATCAAGGTAACTAGCTATTTGCTTATGCAGCAAATTCTTCGTTTGGAACAAGACTTTCTAAAAGAAGGTGGATTACGCGAAAACATGACCAGCGCAAGGCTAGCCGCACGCCGCAGTAGGCCTTTTTCTTAATCATGGAGTTCAAATGAATCTTGGCTACATAATCATCTACGTCGCAGATGTTCCCATCACCATTTCTTTCTATGAAAAAGCATTTGGGCTCAAACTTCGATTTCTCCATGAAAGCAATCAATATGCAGAAATGGAAACTGGCCAAACAGCTCTGGCATTTGTCAATGAAAATTTTGCAATGGGTTCTCATCAATTTCGACCAAATAGACTTAAGGAACAAGCCGCTGGCGCTGAAATTGCGTTTGTTGTTAATAATGTTGAGGAGCAATTCAAACGAGCGGTGGATGCTGGCGCTATAGAAGTTGTCAAACCTGCTCAGAAGCCGTGGGGTCAAATCGTTTCCTATGTGCGGGACAACAATGGCTTTCTTGTCGAAATTTGCAATCCAGTAAATGGGTAGGGAATGTCAGTCAAAAAAAAGAATCTGAAGGATTTGAAAAATGTTGGAAAGGCAACTCTTCGAGATTTAAACATTCTAGGTATTCATTCAGTGGATGATCTAATCAATCAAGATGCTACTCAGTTATTTGAACAATTAGAAAAAAAAACCGGGAAGCATCATGATCCATGTATGTGGGATGTTTTTGCTGCAATTATACACGAAGCTAAAACCGGAGAACCCACCTCATGGTGGGCATGGACAGCACAACGAAAAACTCTACAAAAAACGGGAAAGTTAACTCATCTGATTTAATAATGAAGATACTCTGGATAAGTAGTTTTAGAATGAGGATATCATGAACGAAAAAATTGTGACTAAGGGCATTTGCAACAAGAGCAAAGAAATTGTTGCTGGAGATTGTTGGATTAATTAAGGCTGTAGCAGTAAAGAAATTAGCGTAATCGTTCAAAACCGAGAACCAGAATTCAAATGCGCCTCTTGTGGTAAAAAGGCTGAAATGATTAGTAGCACTGAAGGTGATTGCTTTTGCGAATCCTGTGTTGAAGAAGATAAGGTTTTTATTGCACAGGCTTCAGAAGTCGTAACAGTTTCTCCCGGCATTGTCCATCAATGGAAAACGTGCAGTTCGATAAAAATGGCAATCCTGTTTTCTCCTTCCACAAACCAAGGAGAATATTTCCGCAGTTTAGAACAGCTTAGCAAACAGGAAAAGAGTTGGAGTGAGGCTCTATCGCAACAATTTGATAATATTCCTGTTAAAAAAATTAAATAAAAAATGAATTCTGTTTATTTTTTGAAATATTTGTTTAGATCTATAACATCGATTTGTTATTGTTTCTTGATACATTTCTCAGTTGAGGGGATTGAAATTAGGGCTATTTTTGATGACACAGAGAATATTCGACTGGCATTACTACAAAGAAAGGCTGTTTATAAGGGAGATTACGCTTTTACTGATCATATTTATTCCGACAGCGATTGTGGTAATTTAAACGATGGCTTTCTTCGTATTAGAGAATATCAAAGAACAAACTGGCAACAAAAGTCAGTGGTGATCATACATAAAATTCGAGATATCCAAGAAGGCAATCATCAAACGTTATTTAAAGAAGAGTGTGATACATTAGAGGAAGCAAATTGGTTTATTCCCATGAGTTTTTCTAAGAAATTTTCTTTTTTTCGTTATGGCTCGGAGTATTATCTGGATAATATGCGTGTCTACGTTGAGAAAATAGATGGCCTGGCTCCTTCAATTGAAGTCATTGCTCCATCACGCCAAGAGATTTTGAGTTTATTCGAAAGTCTGAATGTCACCAAGATTTTAATTGATTCTGTGCCAGAATGGTACAACAAAACGAACGTACATTCACCAATCAAAAGTTCTGAAACAGTAAATTGTTCATTGCTCCTCCAATAACAACTCCTGTAATTTAGCCTTAATAGGCGGGAGTTCACGTTTCACAACTGACCAAGTGAGTGAAAGATCAATATCAAAATACTCGTGGATTAAAACGTCTCTCATCCCTGCCATTTGCTTCCAAGGAATCTCGGGATATTGTGTCTTGAACGATGCAGAGTATTTTTCACTGCCTCGCCAATAATCTCAAGACGTCGAATGATTGCATCTTGCAGCGCTATATTTTTCTTAAACTTATCAGTTGTTAACTTTTTAGAATATTGTTCGATCAACTCAATCGATTCGATGATGTGTCCAATGAACACTTTGGGATCTTTTTTCACAAAATCACGACCTGTTCGGCAAGAATTCGCTCGCGCAATCTCCAATAGATCGAGCTATAAGTAACAATGTCGACCTTCCGTCCTAAAATACCTTCTAGCTCAGACTTGAGATCAACCAAGTCAAAAAGACTTTTATTTTTGGTCTTGTACTCGATCAGAAAGTCTACATCACTGTTTGCTTTAGCATCTCCTCGCGCAAAGGAGCCAAAAATTGCAGCGTGTTTGACGGCATGCCGTCTTAAAATCGGCAATGATCGTTTTTTGATGCTTGTAACCGTGTCTGCTTTTTTCATTTTTTCACCATTGTGATGTCATGATACCAATTACGCAAATTTTACGCACTAGATTGAAAAAACTGACGCAAAATGGCGCAAAGCAGCACAATCGAAAGTCTTTTAATTCATCGATTGTATTGCGCTATGTATTCTAGTTTATGCTGGTGTGTGGATGCTGGAGCTATAAAAGTTGTTAAACCTGCTCAAAAGCCGTGGGGTCAAATCGTTTCCTATGTACGAGATAACAGGGGCTTTCTTGTCGAAATTTGCAATCCAATAAATGGGTAGAGAATGCCAGCTAAAAAAGAGAACCTGAAAGATTTGAAAAATGTTGGAAAGGCGACTTTCCGAGATTTAAATATTCTAGGGATTACTTCGATAGATGACTTAGTTCATCAAGATCCTACTGAGTTGTTCAAACGATTGGAGAGGCTGACAGGTACGCGTCATGATGTATGTATGTGGGATGTTTTTGCTGCAATTATACACGAAGCTAAAACCGGAGAACCGACCTCATGGTGGGCGTGGACAGCACAGAGAAAAAATTTACAAAGAGCTGGAAAGCTCACTCATCTCAAAACCAAAAGTAAAATAAAAATTCTTAAAAGTTATGCAGATATGCAGAACCGTCCCCAGATATTTTTTCGGGCGGTATGTAGCCTAATTGTCGAGCTACCTCAACTGGTGTAGTTCTCTTTTTATGCACCACTACTCCAGCGACAGTTACGCTGATAACAGTAAAACCAACTAGTGTTTTTAGAGCTAGACTAACATCAAAGTCAATTCCATAGTATGCTGCATATACTGCTCCTGCTAAAAGACCAAGCACTCCATCTTTACACCTTGGCGCCGCTAAGCTCCCTCCTCTTTTAACAGCGTCCACTAATACATCTTTGAATAACACAGGCATAAACGTCCAGCTTCTACACGATGGACATCTAGGTCTTTGATTTATCTTCTGCTTTTCTTCGGCTTCTCTTCTTATACAGCTTTCATGGTAAATATGACCGCATTTCAAAACTAAACAGATATTAATTCTATCTTTGTTATAGTCCTCCAAACAAATAGTGCAGCTTGCACAATCATAAATGGGGGAAATACTCATAAAACTCCCCTAAAAAAAAAGAAACCACGAGCCGGAACCCGTGGCTTTCGCATGGATAGACCATGCGGGATGAGACCTCATTATACCCCATTTTACATTTTGGGGACAATGGCTGATTCAACTTTTACGCAAATTTTACGCACTTGACTGCAAAAGACTGGCGCAAAATGGCGCAAAGCAGCACAACTGGAAGTCTTTTAAACCTTTGATTGTGTTGCGCCTATGTATTCTAGTTTACGCCAGTGTGTGGACGGACAACGAACTGTAAATCCCTCGACTTCGGTCTGCGTTGGTTCGAGTCCAACCGCCCCCATACTTAATTCACAGCTCGATTCTGATAGGTTCCACAAATGGAGTCTTTTAGTGATTTCATGGAATCATAAACAAGCTATTGAACGTAATTAAAAATTCTGGTACGCCCTTAAAAAGCATGGCAAGGCGAAGTCTGAAAAGGTAACCAGGCCGTCTCGGCCTGAATCAGGGCGGGACGCCCTGACTACTTTCTCCTTGTGCTGCCATGACTTTTTAAGTACGAATTCTGGAATAGCTCATCTATACTGGATGAGTTATCCCAAAATTTCACAATAGCCTTAACGTGCTTTATAATCCGAATTTTGATGTACCACCATGTGGAGAAAAACTTTATTCTAAGAGCATCCGATAGTCAAAGTTAAGTGCTTTAGCTAGCTTTTCAGCCACTTTATTTCCAACGGTTCTTTTGCCATTTTCGATATTCGATATTTCATTTTGAGTTATACCGCTTGCCGCTGCTAATTGTTTTTGAGACAATCCCTCACGATAGCGCATACCTCGCAGCACTAAGAATGAAGAGTGCAAAAAGGCACTCTTCATTTTAAATAGATTTCTTTCTTAGTTACAATAAAATTCAATGCGTTTTAGCCGCCATAGGTATACTTGAACGGCTGTGACTAGTGGAATGGTAAACAGTTACGCGAGCCTTGCGATTGCGAGGCTTGGACTTAACAACAATGTCGACATCCTGACCAATCTCATTGAGGAAGTGAATTAAACGTTCGACCGAATATCCTCTAAAATGCCCGTTTAACAACTCAGACAATTTCGGCTGAGAGATGCCAAACATTTCAGCAGCTTGTGTTTGTGTGAGTTTTCTCTTCTTAATTGCTTTGCTTATCTCCATAACGAGAGTGGATTTTGTTTCCATCTCCTCATGATTTTTAAATCCGAGTTCTGCATAGACGCTCCCTGAGCCTATTTCCACTCTAGTGTCTGCTAATTCCTTTTCATATGTTCTTTCTTTTTTCATAATTACCTCCGTTCAAGCAACCATGGAGATGTGTGGTGACAGAGGATTTAACAGGCCTACGATTTGGAAACCTGCTTGTCTTAAGGCTAGAGGGTGCAAATAAGCATGGGTTTCGGCAATTTTTATGTCGGTGCATAACACCTCTTAATGATATTGCAAACGACCGCATAGAAAATGAACTTATAAATCAAAATAGCTATTGTGGAAAAGAGTTCTTAGTTAATGCAGGAAGTTTGAAACAAAGTTTAAAAAAATTAGATCAAAGAAAAGTCACCTCAACTTGCAAACTCGCAAGCCTGACCCCTATCATTGCGGGTTAAAACCCGCAAAAACAAGCGCAGACTGAAGTCTACGCTACATTAGAAAACAAATCCTGCTTTGAGGAGAGCCTCTTCAGCTTTTGGACTAAATCTGCCCACTTCTCTCAGCTTTTCAATCGCGCCAGATTGAACAAAAAATTCCATCAAAGAACGAGAGGCAAGACCTAAATCAATGAGTCTCTCTGCAAGAAGCTCGATTCGGTTGACATTTGCATATTTCCTTATTCCACCAGTTTTTTCTATGAATGTGGGAAGAGGATCAAGCCGATCGTCAGACCGAGGATGAACGAAGAAAACAACAGAATAGCGGTCCTTGCCGCTGCCCGAATCCACTACGCGGTGCAATGCGCTTTTAAAGTAGCCATTTGTTAGATTTTCCAGCATGTCTCCGCAATTAATAATAAAGGCTCCATCTGGCACAACTACATCAATCCAGACTCCTTCTTTATTGAGCGCTTGGAGCCCTCTTGCAGTGGAGCGAGGTAGTATTGTTAGCAAAACGATGTCAGTATGGGCTCCGGCCCAAATCGCATTGGCTGGTGGATTTGCAGGGTAATGGATCGCTCTCATTAAGCAGTCGCCTTTCTCGATCATTTCATTGATATAGCCGGGCTCTTTTTGAAGCACAGCTGTGATCGCGTCTCCGAGCGCTCCTTTGCATCTATCCAGGGCGTTAAAGAGGTCAATCATGGCCGATTTAAAATTGGTTTCGCCTTCCGGCCATACGTTTTTGCAATATCCAAGTCTTTGTAATTCTTCTTCGTTAAGCTCTCTGCCAACATGGAAAAACTCCTTAAAGTCAACCCGTTTTTCCTCTTTCGCCGATTCTCCCGGAGCATACCCCCGTTGCCCATCAGCTGTTTTCAGGGTCATTTTCTCGTCGAAGTCCCGATCAAAGTAGGCGATGATTTGTTCGTAGGAGCGATCGAGAAGATCAATGTCGATGCCTGTGCCGGTGAGGCCAAAGAAGCCGACTTCAGATGCAGCTTTTTCGAGATTGTTTAGAAAATCTGCACGAGTGGATTCGTTGTAAAAATCGGGGAGATGGAGAATGGGAATTGTCGAATCAAATGCAGATAAAACGGAAGTGCACATCATGAACAACGCTAGAGCTAAATTTTTCATCTAAAATCCTCAACTTTTTAAAGGCTGGAGTGTAGCCAGAACGACTAAAAACTGACAAGAAAAATAACAACAAAAATTCAAGTCGCTCTTTCGCCGCATAAAATACGGACTGCAGCGAGAAGCAGCTCGCATTTCTCCTGAATTCCCGGGAGAATTATACCTAAAAGATTGTGGAATAAGTCGAAAATATGTTATTCAAATTTTTCAATTTAATGAGGAGTCTATATGCTCACAAAAAACCTATTCATGACTTTTTTTTTAACAACCATCTCATTGAATTGCTATAGTCAATGCCCTCCATGCGCTAATCAGACGACTAATTTATCAATTCCGTTGCCTGAAGATTCTCTTCCTTACCAAATATCCGTAGAGCAAGCCGATTTCTCCTTGCCTGCAGGCCTCCAATCATTTGCATTTGCTGTCTATAAAGGAGAGTGGCTCTTCATCGCTGGACGAACCAACGGCCTGCACAATGTAAACAGCGCCACCGAATTACCCAACTCATTTCCTGTAACGAATCAAAATACTGTTGTTTATGTGGTTAATCCGAAAAACAAGAAGAACTATAGCCGTTCTCTTAATGATCCTTCCTCCAACCTTACTCAAGAGCAAATCGATCTTCTTTCCGTAACGAACTCCTTTTATAGCCAGGCTGATGATGGAAAAATTCTTTACCTTGTCGGAGGATATGGGGTCGACACTGCCACAGGAACGATGGAAACGAAACAGGCATTAACTGCAATCGATGTTCCCAGGCTGATTGCTTGGGTAAAGAAAAAGCCATCCTCAGGTTCCGCGTCGGACTGTTTTCGCTTTGCATTTGATCCTATTCTACAAGTGACTGGGGGAAAGATGCTAAAGGGAGACAAGCCTGGCGTCTATTTGCTTGCCCTTGGTCAGAATTTTTCCGGCTTCTATACAACTTCCTCCAACGGCGATTATTCGATGCAAATACGTCGAATCAAGATCATCGACAATGACCATGGACTGCATGTAAAATCTTACGAACAGCCGGACCCCCTTCCTACGTATCGACGAAGGGATTTAAATGTTGTACCGGTTGTTAAAAAGGAGGGAAAACATTACAAGATGTCTTATGTGGCCTTATCAGGGGTATTTACACCTGGAGATTCAGCTAATCCTGGCGCATGGACTGTTCCGATCGAAATTGAGGCGGATGGGTCTTCGCATATGTTGGATCCGGCTGACCCAAAAACACTTGCGCAAGCAATGAATAATTATGATTGCGCCAACGCGGGGCTTTATTCAAAAAAGAAGGATAGCATGTACACTCTCCTTTTTGGCGGCATTAGCGCCTCGATCTTCAGCGACGGCGATTGCGAAAACAGTTGCGTGGCGCTTATTCCGAATCAAGGAAATGTCTTTACAACCTGTTGTAATTTGCCATTCACCAATGATATCACGACTATAAAGATCGATAAACAGGGGGTCTATCAGCAGTATCTCATGAGTTCGAAATTTCCGACCATTCCTGTCCCTAATCCCGCTTCTTTATATTGCAGCGATGATCCCTTTCCGCCAGATGCTCCGAGAATCTATTATTTTGGCGCTGAAGCCGCCTTTATCCCCAGTCAAAAATTACCGACCTATCCGAATGGCGTTATAGCCTTTGATCTATTAAGACACCGTCGGATTTTTTTGGGTTACATTGTGGGGGGCATTGCAAGCACTATTCTGGATACGAATTGTGTGACGGATACAATCGCCTCTCCTTACATTTTTGAGGTGTACATTTCTCCAAAAGATGATTAGACTTTAGAGGGAGTTGCAAAACTCACAAAAAAATTCTTCTCTGCGTCTCTGCGTTAAATTGCTTGTGGAGGCATTTTACGCAGAGATGGGAGACGCAGAGACGCGGTGACGCAGAGAGAAATTTTTTTGTGAGTTTTGCAACTCCTTTTTATACTGCTAAAATTGCATTAAGGTAGTATTGCGCATCTCTTTCCGGATGTTTTTCCGCAATTTTGTTGGCTTCCACATCAGATAGTATTTCCTTTGACTTTAGCAAGTGGTAGAGTTGAATATTAGCAACCAAAGGACTGAACTTATTAACATTTTTATCTGTTGCGCAATAATGATAACATTCATTGGATTGCAAGGGTAATCACAACATTCGGCATGATAAACTATTGACACTTTAATATAAATCAACCAAAATAATTCAAGATAACCCAAAATTATGTGATTTTATGAAATTAAATATTTGTTCAAAAGAGTTTTTTTCTTATTATATATTTCTTCCCAAGGACTTGGAAGAATTGTCATCTTGGGATCAAATGAAAGCAGGCGTAAGCAGTATCGCTTTGGCCATTTTCACCTGTGGACTTTGCCACCTCGTTTGCGCCATTCAATATCGCAATCGAAGCTTCAAACTTGTTGCAACAAGAGACCCTGTCACACAAAACTTGCTGCGACAGAGGAGCCATCACACGAAAGGTAGTTAATATGAATCAAAACGGGTAACGCTTTTTTATGCCGTCCTTACAGACCAAAAGCCTGCGTCTTGATCTTTTTTGCATCATTTTTTCTCTCATTATGTAGCCCACACTAAGGTGTAGCGAGCCCTAGCGAGCGGAACCGCAGGTGTGGGACACAATGAATACATAACCTAACTGGGGACCAGTTCTTCTTTTTTTGTCTTTTTTGCTTTTTTTACAGAAAAATATTTAAGCCTTCGATTTTAAAAAGAGGGAAAAAAGATAAAAATGAAGAACCAGGTCCCTGGTTAGTTCGCGTGTTCATTGTGTTCCCACACCTGCTGTTCCGCTCGCTAGGGCTCGCTACACATTAGTGTGGGCTACATAACGAGAAAAAAAATGATGCAAGAAAGATTAAGACACAGGCTTTTGGTCTTGTTATGTAGCATAAAATCAAGGTGTTGTGAATTCTTTCATTTTTCTAATCATAAATTCGTAAAATTGACAGTTAAGAACATGCCCTAATCCATCTATAAGAAAATATGTGGATTTTGAAATAGCCTTGGCGAGAGCGGCTCCATGATCTGGAGGGAAAATGGGATCCTCTGTACCATGAAATATCAATGTAGGAACCTTAACTCGCTGCGGAGCCGCTTTTACCAAATTTTCGGAATTTGAACACACTGTAATATGATTTTTAATTGATTCTGGAAATTTTGATCTGGATAGAAATAATCTATGCAGTTCACTATAACGAATTTCTTCAAAAGCAGCGATAGTTCCGTTAAGGATACGCCAGCAAGACATTCGCTGTTCAAAAGCTTCTTCTTGATTCTTGGCTGGACGCTCTAGGAACTCTTTCATCCATGACAAATAGACGTCCTTAGTTCTTGAAAGAGAATTTTCCTCTGCGGGTAATCCGGCATATGCAAGATTCATCGGTCGAAAGTCGCAAGATGTCGCAATCAAGGTAATCGTCAAAACCCGTTCTGGATGATATACAGCCATTAGTTCAGCAATAGGCCCTCCCATTGATAGACCACATATGTGGGCTTTCTGGACTTTTAGGGCATCTAAAAGTCCTAATGCATCTTTGGCTAAGTCGAAAATATTATAAGGGTTGGTTTTAAAATCAAAGCAAGTCGAATAACCGGTGTCCCGGTGATCATATCGAATCACATAAAATTTTTCTGCAGCGAGACGCTCACAAAATTCTGTTGGCCACATAATGCCTTGACAGCATCCCCCCATAATCAGTAGAAGAGGTGGATGATTTTTTTGACCAAATGTCTCATACCAAATATTTATTTCATTGGCTGTCGCAATTCGACCTTCTTCTTTATCTAAATTTGTAGCCGATGCTGGATTTTTTCTTATTTTCATACCTCTCCAAACTCCACTATAGCTGTTGGTGATGAAGACAAGCTTATGGCAACGCATGTTTGATAAAATAGGGGACTTTCCCCCCTATTTTGAGTTTTTGTGGATAAAAATTTTTTTCTCCTATAAAATCAAACGGGAATTTAGTAGGAGTGTGAGTTATATGAGTTTAACGCTTCAACAGTTTTGCAAAGGATTTGACTTGGGTGTTGATAAAGTGCGTCAACTTTCTAAGGATTTTTGCCAGTCGCTCGGAATAACTGCATTTGGCTATGTTCGTGTTTATCACAACGGGTATGTCAGTTGGCTGACGTCTAATCCTGATCAGGATCGTTTTTTAATAGAATCAGGCGCTTTAAATGATGACCCTTTGATGAATACCCCGGAAGCGCTTAAAGAGGGTCAATATTTGTGGTTTAATGATCGTCAATTTCCAGGATCTGATGCCTTTTATCGCAATCGGGCTAAGCTCTTTCAAATGGATCATGGCATGGTCGTTGTACGACACAAAAAAAACTATTTGGAAACATGTTGTTTTTCAGGTCTTCTTAAAAAGCGGCCTTTGTACAATCTTTTTATGAACGAAAAGGTCTTGTTTAATATTTTTATGGGGCATTTTACTAAGCGACTGGATCGACGTTTGTTGATCCTGCTCGAACAAGGAATAACAATAGGCGATATAAAGGCCTCATTTGGAAAATCTTCTACAAAAAACTCACCGGAATTCTCGACATGCCCCTCTTCTCTTATTACCGCCTGTGGATGTGAAAATTTAACCCAACTTTCTAAAAGAGAAAAAGAGTGTCTGGTATTGTATAGGCAAGGCTATAGCTATCAAGCGATAGGGGCGCATCCGCATCTAAAACTCTCGCATCGAACCGTAGAACATTACATAGAATCGGTAAAAAACAAATTAGGATTAGAAACGCGTCCAGAGCTTTACCTTGCTGCAGAAAAAGTTGTTCAGCTAAAATTAGTGCAAGAGTTTCCTGATCATCTATCTGATGCCTCTACAACCATTTAAGGAGGATTACTTATGAATCGTGCGTATCTATTTTTATTGAGTTTTTTATCGCTGGTTCCGATGCTTACGCATGCACAATCTTTATCTGAAGATCCTGTCGGTATTGTTGTAGAAGGACAGAAGCCTCTCATTGCTTCTTATCTAAAAGATCTTGAAGAATTGGGATATTGCGTCATTCCCCAGGTTCTTTCGACTTCTGAGGCGGAGCTCTTATATGAGCGCATCTGGCATGAGTTTATTGAAAAGGCATGGCCAAATTGCAGTCTGGACGACAGAAGCAATTGGAAAGAAGCGTTCCCGATGCATAACAAAATGGGGATCTTTGCAGGGCCTGCTGGTCAGACTCAAGTCATGTGGGACTTAAGACAGGATCCTCGCATTGTCGCTGTTTTTGCTCAGGTATGGAACACAAATAACCTTATTGTAAGCATGGACGGACTATCCTTTATGTGCCCACCGGAAATAAGAAAAGGCTATTTTGAGCCATGGCCCCATGTTGATCAGTCGATTTTGAGACGGCAAGACAACATTGCGCATAACAATAATCCACCCATAGGCTTCGTCAGTGAGTCTCTATTGAAGACGCAGCCGTACACTATTCAAGGGCAGTTTTTGTTTGAAGATTCCTTCGATGGCGATGGAGGATTTTACTGCATCCCTAAATCCCATCTCAGGTTCCCTGAATTTGCTCCACAGCTAGAAACCATTGGCTCCATGGAAACGCCTAGGAGCGAGAGAACGGAAGCTAGGCATAAATTCTTACAGGAATTTTTTGGCAACGGTGCAGATGAATCTGGAAACCCTTATTGCATGAAACATATCACAGCTTCTCGCGGCTCGCTCATTTTATGGGATTCACGAACCGTTCACTGGAATCAACATCCGAGTAAGAATAGACCCTACAGTGATAACCCCAAAGTAAGAATGGTTGGTTATCTGTGTTATGTTCCAAAGGCCAGACTGATGGATGAGGGTAGAATTCTTAGGAAGGAAGCTTTTGAAAGGGGTGTCGCTACTGGTCATAATCCCGTTTATCCTGAATTCAAATACACCAAAGACCACATCCATCAGGAATTTGAGGGGTATCTTGAAGACCCAAGCTATATTCAACCAAAAATCAATCTGACCCCATTGGGTGAGTCATTATTAGGTCTATAATTATTCCCATTAATGACCAGCAGGTTCTACGATCACCTTGAAAAGGCGACGTGAGGGAAAAGAATCGGCCTGTGTATTTGTGTCCGGCAATGTACTTGCAATTCCCCCTAGAACATATCCAATAACAGTCGGTTTGTTGATTTTATCCAGCTGAAGAACGTCGTTGTCATACATAGGGACTTTACGACGCAAGAATACTTCCGCTTCCGAACCAAAAAGAAGACGATTGCCTGGATTGACCTTCTTAGAACGAATGTCGGGGAATCCGCCATGGCGCATCAAGTGCTGCGTATAATTTCCAGATGCATCGATCCGAATTGTTGTTGTCTGACTAATAAAAGGAATGTCGTCATTTGTCTGGAATTGTAAACCTTCTTTTGTCTTTTCAAAGAAGCCAAAACTCATCCCTCCTAATAAAACGATGTACATCGACCCGGTTTTTTCAGAAAACATTCCAAAAGTCGCGCAGTCATAGTTGTTCATGCCCTGCTTAAAAGTGGATGGAAGGGTTGGATCCGCCATGAAAGGGGTTCCATCACCTGCCACTTCCACTGGTACAGTCCAAACTCCGGTAGTAGGTGTAAACACACCGGAAAGGACCACAAAACTGCGTTTTAATTGATTATTCACCTTGCTTATCACAGGCGCAACATTCAAATCTCTTCGATGGAAGTTGGGATCGGGAATTGAAGGCAATGGACTTTCAGGAGTAATTGAAAGATTCACTCCATCATCATTAATATAGAAGCGGCGAACTTGTTCGGTATACTGTTGAAATTCTGGCGGTTGTTGTGTAGAGTCACCGTAGAATCCATCGAATTCATGCCCCATAATCAGCAAAGTTGGATTTTCCCCGGCTTGATTCATGTATCCACCGGTTACCTTAAAGGTGTCATCGAAAATTTGACGAATATGCTGAGCTGCGGTTTCACCAGGGGATGGATGCACCACCCAATGGATCAGTCCAGGAATATCAATAGCTGTCAGAGCGTTTTTTGTATCAAGACCGCCGGTGGCTGAGTTAAGCCCATAGCCTCCCGTGATGTATAATGTGTCTCCAGATTGATACCCCTGAGCGGCCGTGACAGAGAGCAGGTCCACTTGCAGTTGCGTCAGGCCTGATGTTGGATCTAATAAAGAACGCGAGAAGGTTACTTTCCTAATAGGATCTACAACGAAAACAGTCGTGTTTTGTTCTCTGGTGGGAAAGTTATCTGTGCTTCCATCTACAAATCCATGAAGACCGCTTATTCTTCCGGTGATGATTAACCATTTGTTATGGTGTATGGCGTGTATATAAGATTGGACTCCCTGTGGCAGTTTGTAGTTAGTCTTTTTGAGCCTCACACGAAATGGCAGCGACTTATCAGAAAGCACTGGGCTAATCGTATCTGTTTGATTGTCAGTCCAAGCGACAGCGTTCCATGCCATTAAAAGGATCAGAAATTTGCAGATTTTCATCGTGTTCTCCTCACATATAGGATTTAGCGACCATATACGGCATGGAATTAAAAAAAAATCGGT
>Ga0207104_1125_pt1 | contig 18607 bp, 16 predicted proteins | sample Alteio_BWMinHeat_79_FD_153538 | JGI IMG/M metagenome (GOLD analysis project Ga0207104, IMG submission 153538) | Enriched cells from forest soil in Barre Woods Harvard Forest LTER site, Petersham, Massachusetts, United States -... | ecosystem: Environmental > Terrestrial > Soil > Temperate forest >...
TTCGTACCAAATTCATGAAGCGAAATTGCTCGGAGCCGATTGTATTCTGCTTATAATGGCCATGATTGATTTAAAAACCGCGCAAGAATTTGAAAAAGTCGCTAATAATTGTGGCCTGAGTGTTTTAGTTGAAGTTCACGACAAAGCCGAGCTGGATCTGGCTCTACAATTAAAAACCAAATTAATCGGAATTAATAATCGCGATTTGAAAACGCTTAAAGTTGATATAAATAACAGCAGAGAATTGTCGAAATTTATTCCAAAAGACCGAATTGTCATCTGCGAAAGTGGAATTAGCACGCGCGAAGACATCAAATCCATGCAAAAATCTAATATCAACTCTTTCCTAATCGGCGAATCCTTAATGCGCCAAGCTGATATTGGTTTGGCTTTGAAAGCTTTGCTACAAAATTAATTGTCCAAATGCAATTATCCTAGTAAGTCAAAATTAATTTATCCTGATAAAATTCGTATTTTTTGAAATGTTTGAGGAAACTCATGCCTAGTAGCGAGGTTTCTAGATCTGCATTGTTAACGGAGGCGTAGATGTCGTGGAAAATTATGCCGCCTAGTTCAATCTTTTCTAATTTGACAGAAGCGCCGAAGACTTGGCCGTTGGCGGTTTCGTACATTTTGCTGTAATTTAAATTATTCATAGCAATTCCAACTCTTTTGGCATCAGATTGATTTAGAACAATGTCGCTGGCGCCGGTATCGACCATGAAATGAACAGTTTCGTCATTAATTTTTAGATCTATAAAAAAATGGCCGCCTTCCGAAACATTAATACTAATTTGATGGTCGGAAATGCGAACCACCTTGCTTGGCATTAGTTCGGATTGTATACGATCTTTTATGGAACTAAATTCGTAACGGTAACTATAGAGTAAAACTATGGTCAAAATTATTACAAGCCAACACAATAATTGTTTAAAAACTAAGGATAATTTCATTCTGCGACTCCGGAGAATCCCGCCACCAATAAGACAGATCAAGCCAATTAAGTAAATTAAATTCCCTGTTTGATTGTTAGTTAAATCGTGCATTTTGTAAATAAATTAAAAAAGTTTTGCGTTGTTGCGTGAAATAATTCTTCTTTGCTGATTCCTTTCAAATCAGCGATAAATTCTGCAGTGTTTCTAGTGTAAGCCGGCTGATTCATTTGGCCGCGATGCGGTATTGGCGCTAAATATGGCGCATCCGTTTCAACTAAAATTCGGTTTAAAGGCAAAGTTTTGACGATTTCCTGCAAGGGAACAGCGTTTTTGAAGGTCACAATTCCCGAAATTGAGATATAAATCCCCAGTTTTAGAGCTTCTTGCGCTAATTTTTCAGAGCTAGAGAAGCAATGTAGTAGTGCTTTGAATTGACCTTTTGCCATTTCGCTTTGCAAAATATTTATCATATCTTCATCAGAATCGCGATTGTGAATTATGAGCGGAAGTCCGGTTTTTCTAGCAGCTGCGATATGTTCCTTGAGGCTTTGAATTTGCGGATCTTTCAAGGATTTATCGTGATAATAATCCAAACCAGTTTCGCCAATTCCGATTAATTTCGGATGTTTATTGCAAATTTCTATTATTTCTAGCGCCGTTACAGCTTTTTCTTCTGCGACATTGCACGGATGGTTGCCAATACTGGCGAAAACATTTTCATATTTTTCGGCGTATTTGTAAATATCGTCAAATTTACTGATTCTAGTGCAGATTGTTTGCAGAATTTTAACATTATTTCCAAGCGAAAAATTAACGATTTCGTCAATATTAGCGCCTTTTTCCGCTAGAATATCTAAATGGCAATGGCTATCTACAATAAAATTATGCTTCATTTTTCTTTCTGATTTGAGTGGACGAAATATTATATTTTTTATTTTTTACAAAAATTAAGCGTTTTTCTTGCAATTGCTCACAAAAAACAGTCGTTTTGCTATTCTTGGCGGCTCTTATGTAATTTTTGCGTTCAAAAACGACGATTTTAACTAAATCAATAATATCTTTCCATCTTTGCCATAAATGAAAATTAATCAAATTATCGCTGCCAATTATCAGAAAAAACTCATTTTTCGGATATTTTTTGATAATTTCTTCAAGCAAATCAATTAAATAGCTGCTTTTAAGGTTTTTTTCCAAATCCATCACGCGAATTTTTGGCTCGTTTTTCGTGATTTCCTGACTTAATTTCAGCCTTTCCGTAAAATCGCTGCTTTTATTATCCCGCAACGGATTTTGCTTAGTCGGTAACCACCAAATCTGGTGCAAATTCAGCAAATCCAGAGCTTCTTTACTAATGCCTAAATGGCCAAAATGTGGTGGATCGAAACTGCCTCCGAGAAGTCCTATTTTCATCCCAAAAATATGCCCATGGCGATTATTGAACCGACGATAATATTGGATTTAAATCTGGCTAAACATTTTTCCGCATCAGTAAAATCGCAGCTTTTGATTTGGCATAATAAATGGAATAGAGCCAGATAAATCATGAAGTGATAAATTAAACTCAATTTCGATAAAATTCCGACAGCGAATAATAAAGCGATTTGCAATACGGTCAGAGAATATAAGATTTTTTGCGGATTTGCGCCGAATTTTATGGCGCTGGATTTGACGCCGATTTTCAAATCATCTTCAATATCTTGATAGGCGTAAATTGTGTCGTAAATCAGCGTCCAAAAAATTGAGGAAATATAAAGTAAAATTATCGGCAAAGGCAATCTGTTATTGATAGCGGCGCTGGCCATCAAAATTCCGGAATTGAAAGTAATGCCGAGGAAAAATTGTGGAAAATAGGTAATTCTTTTGGCTAAAGGATAAATAATTATCAAAATTAGCATTACGATGCCGATAATTCGCGTTAATTGGTTGAATTGCAGAAGTATCGCCAATCCAGCCGCTAATAAAATGGCTAATATTACTAATGCTACGGCAATGCTGATTTCGTTGCTGGCCAGCGGTCTTTCTTGGGTTCGCGCCACTTTTTGATCAAATTTTTTATCGATTATATCGTTGATGATGCAACCGGCGCTGCGCATAATAACTGCACCCGCGAAAAATAAGGTGGTAACTAATAAAACATCGAATTTATGGTTGGTTTTGTAGGATAAAAGAATTCCGAATAAACATGGTAGAAATAATAGCCATATACCCGTTGGCCTATTGAGCCGAGTCAGGTTTATTATTAGCGGAAATTTGGATTCTAGAAGTTGGAATTTTGATTTCATGTCCATCGCACTCTTTTATTGAAATTATTAAAATAGTATCTAATACTAGCCGTTTTTCAAAATATATTTATCTGAATAAAAATCAAAGAATTTCATATGGCGCATAAACTTTTAATTGCAAATCGTGGCGAGATTGCTTGTCGAATTATCAAGACATGCCGTAAAATGGGTATCAAAACCGTGGCGGTTTATTCCAATGCTGATACCAACGCGCTTTTTGTGCAAATGGCCGATGAAGCTTACAATATCGGGCCTTCTCCTTCCTCTCAAAGTTATCTAAATATCAATAAAATTCTAGAAGTTATCAAAAAAACCGGAGCTAATTTAGTGCATCCGGGATATGGATTCTTGTCGGAAAATCGTGAATTTGCCAAAGTTTTGGAAAAAAATGGCGTAACTTTTGTTGGCCCGAGCGTTTATTCTATTGAGATGATGGGCGATAAAATCGAATCAAAAAAATTGGCGATGAGCGCTAAAGTTAGCACCGTTCCCGGACATATGGGAGTTGTAAAAGATGCTAAAGAAGCGTTAGAAGTTGCCAAAAAAATCGGTTTTCCGGTTATGATTAAAGCCTCTGCCGGCGGTGGTGGTAAAGGAATGAGAGTGGTTTATGATAAAAAAGAAGTGGCGCAAGCTTTTTCTTCAGCCTCAAATGAAGCCAGAAATAGTTTCTCTGATGACAGAATTTTTATCGAAAAATTTATTGAAAATCCGCGCCATATCGAAATTCAGGTTTTAGCTGATAAATTTGGAAACTCTGTTTGTTTAGGCGAAAGAGAATGTTCGATTCAAAGAAATAATCAAAAAGTTATCGAAGAAGCCCCAAGCCCTTTCATTGATGAGTTGACGAGGCAGAAAATGTACGCGCAATCAATCGCTTTAGCCAAAGAAGTGGGTTATTATTCAGCCGGAACTATCGAATATATTGTTGATAAAAATAAGAATTTCTATTTTCTGGAAATGAATACCAGATTGCAGGTAGAACATCCGGTTACAGAATTGGTTACGGGTTTGGATATTGTGGAATTGATGATCAAAATCGCTCTTGGCCAAAAATTACCATTCAAGCAAAAAGATATTAAATTAAACGGCTGGGCCATGGAATCGCGTATTTATGCTGAAGATCCGGCGCGCAGTTTCCTGCCTTCAAGCGGTAGAATCAGCCTTTATATTGAGCCAGAAGAAAATGATAATATTCGTGTTGATTCCGGTGTTTATGAAGGCGGCGAGGTTAGTATGTTCTACGATGCTATGATCGCGAAATTATGTTCTTACGGAAAAAATAGAAAAGACGCGATCGATAAAATGAAAATCGCTCTGAGCAACTATGTTATTGGCGGCGTGGCGCATAATATTAGTTTCTTGGAAACGATTATGCAAAATGAGAGATTCATCAAAGGCAATCTTTCAACGGCTTTCATCAAAGAAGAGTTCAAAGAAGGTTTTTCCGGCAACGAAATCAATTCCAAAGCGCAAGAAATTTTCATCGCTTCGTCTTTATTTATTTTCTTCAAAAATTTCAAAAGAAACTCGCTAATTACCGATCAATTGGCGCATAGAAGAAAGCAAATCAGTGATCGCTGGGTGGTTTTGATTGATGAAAAACCTTATTTGGTTGATGTTTTAGAACATTGCGAAAATAAATATAAATTTTTGTGCAATAGGAAAGAAATTGACATCGAAAGCTCGTGGAATAACGGGGATAAATTGTTCAGAGGCATTGTTAATAAAGCAGAAGTCGGCGTTAAAATCAGAGAAAATAACCTAACTGGCAGCTATTTATTGCAATATGGCGGTTCTGATGCCTATATCAGTGTTTATTCGCCAAGAGTCGCGGAATTAAATGAATTCATGCCGAAAATCGAGAAAAATCCGAAACCAACCGAATTAAATTCGCCAATTACTGGAAAAATCATTAAATTCCATGTCAAAGAAGGTGATGAAATCAAGGCTGGACAAGAGCTAGTCATCATTGAAGCCATGAAAATGGAAAATATAATTCGCAGCGATTACGATGTTAAAATCGGTAATATTGCTTTCAAAGAAGGCGATATTGTTGGAATTGGCCAGCGTGTCATCAAATTCATGTAGTTTTCATCTAGTTTTTCAAAATTTGCCCAGCAAATTTTAGAAAAACTGATGCCCACCATAGCTTCAGCGAAGGTGGGCGCGCCAATCAAATCCCCAATCCAATTTTAAGTTGTAATTTAAATAATCCTTAAATAATATCCGCAAGCTTTTTAGTGCTCACCCGCACTTTTAGAGTTTTTAATGTTTCACCGCAACAATTAAATTTAAACCCAATATGATAAATCCTAGCCTTAGGCGCTTGAGTGCGCTTTCCTTTTTTCTTCTTTATTTTTTCTCTTCAACTCAATCTTTCTCCAAAGAAAATTTTGCTGATCTACATCAGGATAATTTCTATAACAGCGATAAAACGCGGCAATTTTTTACGATTGGCGGCGGTTATAGCTCGGATTATAATTCTAAAGAATATGAGATTCAGTCTGGCTATAATTATCGCAGTAAAAAATACATCCATGAATTAGATTTTTTGCATCAAGTTGAAAACGCTAGTACTACGACAAAAGCGGAACGAAAAGTTGAGGAATTATATGATTTCGAAGCTTCAAGCCGCATGATGATTGGTCACAGCGCCAATTATATGAACTTATATAACCGAATGCAATATGATCAATTTTCTGATTATTATTACGATGTCGCTTCGGCAGCCGGTTTAGGTCGTTTCTTCTTTAATGGAAATCTCGAATCTTCAATAAATTTAGGCTATGATAATGTGAAGAATTTTGATTCCAGCCCCATTTTAATTGGCGTTTTAGCCTCTCATTTTAAAATTACCAATAATATTCAATTCTCCACCAGAGGCTTATTACAAAAGGCTGAACTCACTTATGATGAAGAAATAAAAAATGTTTTGTCGTTTAAATTACAAGAAAACTTATTTTTCGAATTAACTCATACCTATGCAAAAGATCGTTATGTCGATAGTAGTAAAACGAGAGGAGATTATCGTGTAAACCGCGTCAGCCGTGATGCTTACGCGCGATTTAAATATAATTTCTAGGGTTGGATAAGGAATCATAATACTACTTTTGCAAATAATTGCTTGAACTTTAACAAACAACTTCCTACAAAGTTCGAGTGGTATTTTTTACCCCAATTACATTTTTATTAATCCAATCATGAAAATAAAATGAAAAAAACTTTATCAATTTTACTAGCTGGTCTCGCGATTGCTAGTTCTGGCGCTCAAGCTGAGCAACCTTCTAAAGGTAGTCTTTTTATCCAAGTTCCATATTTAAGCCTTGGTGGTTATGGTTCTCAAGTTTATGGTACGAATGCTGATGTAAGCCCTTATACCACGGTTTCTCTTGCTGATAATAAGGCTAGTGCTGGTATTGTTCTTGGGTTTGCTCATAATTTGGATGATAATGATAATGTAAAAGTTTATTATTCTAATTTTTCAAGAAAAAATAAAGGCGTAGCCGGGGATTCATTTGATGATATATATGCTGACAATAGCTTCTCAGCAGGTTCCAATGTTGAATTTAAGCATGATATAGAAGCTTTTGACATTGATTTTTCCAGAACTAATAAATTATCTGATAAATTAAGTTATGATGTTTTGGGTGGTATAAAATATGCTAGCTATCTAAAAGAAATGAATTTAACAGATACTAGTGGTGATGAATTTCATCAAAGAAGTGATTTTAGCGGATTTGGTCCTAAAATCGGAATTGGTGCAAATTATAAGCTTGATCATGGCTTCTCTTTATATGGAGATGCTTCTATAGCTCTAATTATGGCAAAATCTAATGTATCTTACAGAAATGCAACTTCTTCTACTGCCACTCTTAGATCTCGTGATAATTCTCAACAGACTTCTATGGATGTAGGGACAAGATATGATCACGATAGCTTCGGTATAAAACTAGGTTACCGTGCTGAACAATGGGACGGTGCAGCAAGAAATCTTACTTCTTATTACGGAGGTTCTGTACAAACTCAAGACCTAAACCTTTCAGGTGCTTATGTTGAAACTATCTGGAATTTCTAAGCTCAATTCTAAAATTTAATTTTGCTTAAAATTAAATTTCTTAAATAAGTGCCGGATATAGATAAAATCTGTGTCCGGCACTTTCCATTTCTACCCAATTCTCCTCCTATTTTCCCCCGCAAAAGCCTATCTAAGCTGTCATTTAAAAAAATATATTGCCATTAACTGAAAAATATGTTACAGTATTTGGAATCGGGCAAATTATTGCTCTTTTCTATAAATAAATAAACAACAAAACTATGCCATTATCGCCAACAAAACTTACAGAACTTGGAATAGATCCAGCAGTATTTAGCGCAGCAACTGCTGGTAACGATAGACTCGAACTTATTCTTCAAAAATTACAAGTTCCAACGCCTGCGGCTCCGGCTGCTGCTGGTCCTGTTCCTGTTCCTCCTCTTTCTCCGCAGCTTATATCGGCAAGATTTAAGGCATTAGGTCCTGTTGTAACATCAGAGCATATAGGTAGTCCTCGAGAAACAAAAGCATATTTAACCCCGGGCGATTTCAATATGGTTGGCGCTACGCTCTCTGGTAAGGCTGGAAGCAAAAAAGTAGAAATTGAGGATAAAAAGGCCGCTCCTTTCTTTAATCCAATTGTAGGAGGTCCTGCTACTGTATGGGTAGAAGCTTTTGGGTGTAACTTAGAAGAATTAGCTACTGCATGCGGATACGCTGCTGATTGTAATGCTTTCTGTCAACGCCTTGGCTATACCAACTTTGTTGCATTTCGAGATTTAGTAACTCAAAAATCTGGCAAAGTTGAATTCCAGATGAAAACAGAAGAAAAAGGTGGTGTTTCAACAGCTGAAGTTGTTAGTGGATATGTTGCGGCAAATATTTATAGAAATATCGCTGAAGATCAGAAATCAGCTCAATTCCAGCCTAACGACGAATTAGCTCCAAGAGTTTATCTCGTTTATGATGAGAAAAATGGTACTTTTTCTTCAGCATCTAAGCATTTAATCGGTTCTAAAACTCTTGATGAGCATTTATTAGGTGCTACGGTAGCAGCAGCAGGAGGACATGTAAGAGTCGTTGACGATGAGGCAAAAGGAGGATCGGGAACTGATCGTCCTATTAGCAAAAATCATGCTGTTCCAGCGCTATCTGACAAACAACAACTTGCCGATGCCTTAGTTGCTGGGGCGATAATGGGTTACAGTCCAAAACCAGAAAATATGGTGGTTGTAAGCAGAAGAGAAAGGAGTGATAATACTACTTACAATGCCGTCGCCATGGTAGGTTTGGGTAATGCATTATTAGGTCCTAAGCCTAAACTTGGGGGAAATCATTTCTTGGATCATTTTAATCAAAATGGAACCGGTAGTATAGGAAGCAATTATCCGGGCATGATTCCAAGTAAGGAAATGATAAATGCTCTGAAAAAAGCTAAGGCTCATGCTGTCGCTATTCAAACTGGTGTTCGGGAATCAGTTGATGGTTTACAAACCCTTACAAATAAAATGGCTGATGATTTAGTAACAGCGTTAGCAGTTGCACCTCCAAGAACTCCACAAGCTGAATTAAAAATAGCAAATTTAAAGCAATCACTAAAAGATGCAACGCAAGCTATTGTGGATATTCATAATAATTATCGTGCCGATGGAACTGCAGCTAGAGTTCTTACAGATGCTCATTGGGAAGCTGTTTTTAGAAATGCTGCTCCATCTCATACTGGGGCTGGTAGTGCTGTTAGCATTAAATTTTTAGTAAAAACCGAGATAGATGCATCGTTAGGCGCTGTAAAAGTATTTTGTGACTCAAGCATCGGTGTATCTTCTACTAAATTAGACGGAGTAATAAGTCAAATGGAATTACAGCTTGAGATAGATGACTATCTCAAAATGGAAAATAAAAATCCTTCAGATCCTGCAAGCCAAGCAAGATTTTTAGCTGAAAAAGAAGCAAAATTAGCTAAAATAAATGTTCAATATAAAATACTTGATGATGCAGCTCATCCTGGAATAATAGCACCTTCATCTCCTGGTTCTTCTAGGTTTTCAACGTTATCAAGAGGAAAAAGAGCAGCATTAATAGTAACATCACCTATAACAGTTCCAGTGGCGTTGGGAGTAGCTGCAACAGGTGCAGTAGCAGTAGGAACAGCAGCAGCAGTTGCATCACCTATATTGGTACCATCCTTATTATCTAATCAGCATAAACCTGGAAACCTCAAAAAGAAATTTGGTGCTTTATCAAAAGGACAAAGAGCAGCGTTAATAGCAACATCACCTATAACAGCTCCAGTAGCGTTAGGAGTAGCTGCAGCTGTGGCGCCTGTTACGGTGCCTGTAATGGCTATTAAAAATAAGGCAAGTCAAGAAACGCGTGATAAAGAAGCAAAAAAATCCGAAGAGAAAGGTGGTATAAAATGGATAAAATCAGAGTCTGGTCCTGGAACAGGATTTAAAGGTACTTTGTCCGAATATATGGGTCAAAGACAGGCAGAACTTGATAGAAGAGCTGATCCGACTAAGCCCTCTAGCACAGGTGTGGCTAGTTTATTGGCATCTACTAGTACCATAGCACCTAATGATAAAGGTAAATCTTTTGTTCCTAAAATCATCGATCCTAATCCGCATAGTGTTGTAAAATTGGAAGAAAATCGTAAAAAAATCTTCAGATGTATCAATGAAGAAATGGCCGGTGTTAAACCTACCAAAACAGTTGGAACAGGGCATGAAAAAACTCTAACAAAAGCTCTTACAAAAGAATTCCGTCAAAGAAATGGTACTTATCCAACTCCAGATGACTTAAAAGCATTAAAAGCTGAATTTGTTGCAGAATTTGAACGGAAAAAAATTGTGGCTAATAATGTAATAACTACTAACAATAAGAATCCAAATAATTTTGCAGGCCTAGGGCTACAATTATCAAATGCTGTTAAAGAGCCTAATGGTTATTTCCGTTTTGAAATAGAGGATGTTGTTAAAGGAGGTCCTGTTGATATTTATAACAAAGAGTTTGATGTAATAGGTTTGGTAGCTCATAGAAGACCTGACCCAATTCAAAAAGGTGACACAATTCTTGTTAAAGCAGATAGTGAAGTTGAAGCTAGAAAAAGAATTGCTGATGAAGGGCTTAGAAAAGATGGTGATATTCAGGTTTTCAAAAAACGAAAACTTGATAAAATATTTGAATCTCACAAAAGATTGCATAATACAGAAGTAAGACCGATTAATAGAGATATTCACTCAGTAATGATGCAAAAAAATGACAAAGGTCAATATGAATTATCTGATTTTGGCCAATCTAAATCATTGGTGTCACAAAATCAGCAACAAGCTGGAAAAGGTGGACTATCTGCTTAATCGAAAATTCTGTAAATGAGACCGTCAAAACGAGATATCAATCAGCTTCGAGAAATTTCTATCACTACTGGAGTTAATAAATATGCGCAAGGCTCATGTTTAATTAAATGGGGTGAAAACCAAATCCTTTGTACAGCGACTGTTGAAAATCGTGTCCCGCCTTTTCTGAGAAATTCCGGAAAAGGCTGGGTGACGGCAGAATATTCAATGCTTCCAGCCTCAACGCATCAAAGAAATCAGCGTGATGCTTATAAATCTTCGCCAAATGGCCGTGCTTTAGAAATTCAACGATTAATTGGTCGTTCTTTGCGTTCAATTGTCAATTTAGAAAAATTAGGCGAAAGACAAATAATCATCGATTGTGATGTTTTGCAAGCCGATGGCGGAACGCGTTGTGCTTCAATTACAGGTGGTTTTGTCGCTTTAAAATTAGCTGTAAATCAATTATTAAAAAACCGCGAAATCAAATCCGATCCAATTACCAATTCAATCTGCGCCGTTTCCTGTGGAATTTTCAAAGGAAAAACCGTTCTAGATTTGGATTATTTGGAAGATAGCAATTGTGAAGCCGATGTTAATTTCGTTCTAAGCGGTGATGGTAAAATCATCGAAATTCAAGGAACCGGCGAAGAAAAACCTTTTGAATTCGAACAAATCGGCAAAATGTACGAATTAGCCAGCAAAGCCGCGCTAGAAATCTCCAAAATCCAAGAATCCGCAATAATTTCTTGATTTTTCCCCCCATCGCGCTGTAGCGTAGCGAAAGCAGAAAAACAAACTCAAAATTTAATAAAAGTGCTCAATCTAATTGGTTTAAACAAAGAAGAATTAAAGGCGGAAATCGTAAAAATCGGCCAGCAAGGCTTTCGTGCTGAGCAAATCTGGCAATGGGTCTATCAAAAAAACGCCCGCAATTTTGATGAATTAAGCAATTTACCGGAAAATTTACGGCAAAAATTAAAAGAAAATCACTCAATTTCTCCACCAAAAATCGTTAAAGACCTAATTTCCAAGGATGGAACCAGAAAATGGTTGATTAAATTTGAAGATTGTCAGGAAGTTGAAATGGTTTTTATTCCCGAAACTGAGCGCGGAACGCTTTGTGTCTCATCGCAAGTCGGATGTACTTTAACCTGTAAATTCTGTCATACCGGAACACAAAGATTAGTGCGCAATTTAAGTGCCGGCGAAATTATCTGGCAATTTTTATTGGCGCGCGATTTGCTCGAAGATCCAAAATCCTTAACTAATGTAGTATTTATGGGCATGGGCGAGCCTTTATTTAATTTCGACAATGTCAAAAAAGCCATCGAAATCATCAATCACGATAAAGGAATTAATTTCTCCAAAAAGCGTATAACTGTCTCGACTTCCGGCGTTATTCCTGAATTAATGCGTTTTTGTGATGAAATTAACGGCGGATTGGCAATTTCGCTGCACAGCGTCAAAAATGATGTCCGCAGTAACATTATGCCAATTAATAAGAAATATCCTCTAGAAGAGCTTATAAAAGCCTGCCAATATTATAATAAAAATAATTCTAGCCGCATTACTTTTGAATATGTAATGCTGAAAGGAATTAATGATTCTGATCAAGATGCGCAGGATTTGGCTGATTTCATTCAATTTAATAAATTAAATGCCAAAGTTAATATAATTCCTTTTAACAGTTGGGAAGGCGCTCCATATGAGGCTTCAAGCCGAAATAGAACCATGGCCTTTGCCAATATTTTGAAAAATGAAGGAATAAGTGCCCCAATTCGCAAAACTCGCGGCGAAGATGTTATGGCCGCTTGTGGACAATTAAAATCTTTTACACAAAAAGAATATAGAAAATCCCATTTATAATGGAATTTTTTATTATTTTTTTACGGCGAACGATCGCCGGCGCTTCGCTTGCAGCGCTACTCGATATAGATTGGTTAATTATAATAAGTCATGAGTTTAGTAATTAAGGATTGCGGCATAATTTTATCGGTAAAAAAATACAGCGAAAATTCGTTAATTGTGAAAATTTTGTCCAAAGATCACGGAATTTTCAGCGGATTCATTAAAGGTGCGATTTCTAATAAAAAAAATGTGCCAAACTACCAAATTGCTAATCTTGTAGAATTTACCTGGAAATCTAAAACAATCGATAATTTGGGCTTTTTTAACCTCGAATTATCCAAATCCTATCTGGCCAAAATCATTTTCGACAATTTAAAGCTAAATTGCATCAAAGCCATTTTCAGCATAATTAACGATAATATTCTAGAAAGAGAGCCGCACCCAGAATTATTTGCTGATTTGCTGCGATTTTTGGATAAAATTGATGATGATGAGTCCAATTTCCTAGCAAATTATGTCCGTCTAGAATTAGGAATTCTACAAATTTTAGGTTACGGCATCGATATTTCCAGCTGTGCTTTAACAGGAGTTACAAACGATTTATATTTCATTTCCCCGCGTTCCGGCCGTGCTGCCTGCAAAGAAGCTGGTTTAAAATATCAGGATAAATTATTAAGATTGCCGGAATTTCTAACCAAAAATGTTAACGAAATCAGCAAAGAAGATATATTTTTAGGTCTAAATTTAACCAATTTTTTCTTAACCAAATATCTGATGACCGACAGCAAAGATTTTTTTAATCTCCGCTCCAAGATCCTAAAACTCGCCGCTTAAATATATAGTGCAATAGACCATGAAAGCCGCTCTGAAAGCTAGTACTCTAGTGAAATGAAAGCAGATTATTTCACATGAAACAATTCTAAATTCGTCAGAAGATTAGTAATTTTTTCCAAATATTTCTAATTTGTTTAATTTTAAAATAGACTTTTTGATTGTTTTACATGAAACATTTCCGAAATTTTCTTATACGATTGTTTCACGGGAAACAATCGAAAATAGAGCTGGAAATTTAAATTTTATTAATAATTATGTCGCGAACTAAATTCTTACTAATTATTAAATACTAAATATGAGTGGAAATAATGGAACTCCCGTAAATCAAGAGGTAAAAATCAGGATAATGCAAGGCTGCTTGTTCAAACCATTGAGAGGCTAGAGAAAAACCAAAATGTTAGTGGTGGTAAAAAATTAAATGAAAAAGATTTAGGGTTAGTCTCTAATTCACCAAATCCTCGTATTTCAGCAAAAAATGCAAAAAAGATTCAAAACGAGACTTTAGGCAGACATCTATCTCATTCTAATATACATAATCAAAAATAATTACCCACTTTGCTAAGCTGCAACTCGACGGTGAATTATGTTTCATGTGAAACATATTTTATGTGTTTGTTGTGAGGTTGTGTTGGGTCTTGTGTTTTCTTGAGTATCAAATAGTGATCTTGCCGTTCCTATTTGTTGCGCTGTCTAACGCGATCGTCTTTGATTGTTTCTTTGGTATAAGGTGAGCGGGATTATAATTGGGTTAGGTGATGAATAATTAGTTGGATTGTTTCATGTGAAACATTTGTAATTTCAATTTTGTTTTGGAATTGGTGGCGAAACCAAGTTAGTTGTCGTTTAGCGTAGTTTCGAGTTTTTTGGGAGGCAAGTTCGATCATTTCAGTTTTACTGAGATTTCCTAAAATATAATCTCTTATCTCAGCGAGACCTAAGGTTTTCGCGATGGAATTACGGCTGGTTAATTCTATATTCATAAAATTTTTAACTTCTTCAATCGCGCCGTTAGTAAGCATTTTTACAAAACGCTCATTACAATTGTAATATAGAATTTCTCTCGCTGGATTTAGATTAATGTGAATGAAACAATCTTGATCATAAAATTGTTTGGTCGGTAAAGATTGCCAATAAGATAAAGTTTTTCCGGTTTGTTTTATTATTTCTAAACGGCGTAACAACCTTTGTTTATCTAGAGTTTTTACTTTTTCTTCTTCATCGCCAAGTCTTTTCAGCTCTGAGATCAGGCCGGATTTGCCAAATTTTTCCAAATAATCCAAACAATATTTTCTAACCTCATTCTCAATTTTTGGAATTTCATTAATTCCGTCGATTAATTTTGATAAATAAAGTCCAGTTCCACCAACAACAATTGGTAATTTATTTTCAGCAAAAGCTAAATCGATTTCTTTTTTAACTAATTCCAACCAATCATTTAGGGAGAATTCATCTTGATAAGTTAGAATTGAATACAACCTATGTTCAATTTGAGACAATTCATTTTTGCTAGGTTGAGAAGATAAAATTGGTAGCTCTTTGTAAAGCTGAATTGAGTCAGCATTAATAATTCTAGCCTTTTCATTAACCTTTCTTGCAACTTCCAAAGCAAGGCCTGATTTCCCGCTGGCTGTGGCTCCAGAGATTATTAATATCTTCTTTTTCATAAATTCAGACTTTCGATTTTCAATTGTTTCACGTGAAACAATTGAAATAATAGTTTTATTTTGTAGTAAATTAAAGTAATTTCCAATCTAATTTTATCCAATGTTTTTGCAATTGTTTCATGTGAAACAATTTAGATTGACTTAATTAATTGTGAAATATTTAATGAGAAAAAATTCCAAACTTACAACTCAAAACTAAACCCGATAATGACAAAAAAAGCAAAAATTATCTCAATAGTTAATCAAAAAGGTGGCGTTGGAAAAACAACAAGCGCCATTAATTTATCAACTGCTTTTGCCATGATGGGCCGAAAAACCTTGATAGTGGATCTAGACCCTCAAGGCAATGCCAGCACTGGATTCGGAATTTACGATCGACCAAAAACAGTTTATAATGTTTTGCTAGATCAATGCCAAACAATTGATGCAATTCTGCCAACTGAAATTAAAAATCTCTCCATAATTTGTTCAACAGTTGATTTATCAGCCTGTGAAGTGGAATTAACCAATTTTGAAAAGCGTGAATATATTTTGAAAGAAAAGCTCAAAGAAATTATCAACGATTTTGATTACATAATCATTGATTGCCCACCATCTTTGGGTCTTCTAACCATAAATGCTTTAGCTACCATTGATTCGATTTTAATTCCAATGCAATGCGAATTCTTTTCCTTAGAGGGTTTGAGCCATTTATTAACAACATTGGAATTGGTCAAAAACACCATAAATCCTAATCTGCAAATCAGCGGAATAATTTTAGCAATGCATGATAAAAGAAATAAATTAACTGAGCAGGTCGAAAATGATGTGCGTGATTTTCTGGGAGACATTGTTTATCCAACGATAGTTCCAAGAAATATCAGGCTTTCTGAAGCACCATCTTATGGAATGCCGGGAATTGCTTACGATCCTTCCTGCAGCGGTTCCGTAGCCTATATTAAATTGGCCAGAGAAGTTTTGGAAAGAGAAGAAAAACAACAGCAACAACAACAAAATGAGGTTAGAAGATATGCAACAAATTAATAATAAAAAATTAGGCAGAGGAATTCACGCGCTACTTGGCAATAATTTGAGTGTTGATGTCATTCAAAATGCTGGCGGAACTGTTCAGGAGATAGTTAAATCCGTGAAAATGGATAAAATTGTTGCCGGAATTTATCAGCCAAGATCATTTTTTGACGAAGAAAAATTAGCCAATTTAAGCACATCAATTGCTACTAACGGTGTGATTCAACCGATAATTGTTAGAAGAGCCGATAATACTAAAGATTTTTATGAAATCATTGCCGGAGAACGCAGGTATAGAGCTGCAAAAATGGCTGGTCTTACCGAAATTCCAGCAATAATTAAGGATGTTTCAAATAATAAAGCTTTAGAATTTGCTATTATTGAAAATATTCAAAGAGATGATTTATCCGCCGTAGAAGAGGCTCGAGGCTATAAACAATTGCTTGATGAATTTGGTTATACACAAGAAAAAGTTGCCAATAAATTAGGAAAAAGCCGGAGCTATGTCGCCAATATTGTTCGTTTATTAACTTTGCCGAAAGAAGTGCAAGTAATGATTCAAGAAGGGCAAATTTCCGGAAGCCATGCTAGAACTTTAATTGGTAAAAATAATTCTTTAGCTCTAGCTAGAGAAATTGCATCAAAAGCTCTTTCCGTCCGTGATGCTGAAGAGATGGGAGATGATTATGAGCCAGAAGTTTCAACTGAAAATAATGAAGCAAAACCAGCAATTTTATTGGATGAAAAGGAGCTAAAACAACGCGCTTTAAGAAAAGAATATTTGAAAACCGTTGAGACCAGCCTTTCGGATATTTTAAGCAATCTCAAAGTTAGAGCGCATTACGATCATAAAAGACAAAAAGGAAAAGTTACTATTTTTTATAGTGATTTTGAGGAAATCGAAAAATTAATTAAGAAATTAGAAAAATAATCAATGTCACAATGTCAATTATTGCAAACACAAAATTTAACTAACATGTCAAACGACAAAACATTCAGGGCAAAATCTTATATCGAATCAATAAATCCATATAAACAAGGCAAATCCAAAGCGGATACGAAAGAGGAAATTGTTAAACTTTCTTCCAATGAAAATGCTTTAAAAACCAGCAAGAAAGCAATCGATGCGTATAAAAAGCATTCACAGGAGCTTTTTCGTTATGCTGATGGAAGTTGTGCTGGATTAAAGGCAATTTTGAATCAGAAATATGGCATTGAGCCAAGTAAGATAGTATTTGGAGCTGGTTCTGATGAGTTGATCGCACTTTTAATTCAAGCTTTTGTCGGCGAAAATGATGAGGTGATTTATAGTGAACACGGTTTTCTGATGTATGCTATTTCGGCTCAGAAATTCGGGGCTAAAACAGTTGTGGCTAAAGAAACAAATTTAACGACGAATGTTGATAATATTTTGGCTGCGATTACTACAAAAACCAAAATGATTTTTATCGCTAATCCCAATAACCCAACCGGATCCCACATTAACAAGGCGCAAATTTTGAAATTAATCGAAAATACGCCGAAAAATGTTTTGATCATTTTAGATTTGGCTTATGCCGAATTTGTTGATTTGGACGAAAATAAATATCCGGATGTAATTAATTTGGTCAATAAATATGACAATGTTGTCATGTTGCGTACTTTCTCGAAAATTTATGGTTTGGCTTCATTACGACTTGGTTGGAGCTATTCTTGCGAATATATCGCTGAAGTTTTGAATAAAGTTAGAGGGCCATTCAATGTTTCTGGAAGTGCTATGGCAGCAGGTGAAGCGGCATTATTGGACGATGCTTTTATCAAAAAATCTGTTAGACATAATAAAAAATGGCTGAAAATTATCAAAAAAGAATTGGGGCAAATTAACATCAAAACTCACCCATCAACGGCGAATTTCATTTTGATCGATTTTGGTAATGAACAAAAATGTCAGGAAATTAATCAATATTTATTGAAAAAAGGCATAATCTTGCGCGAAATGCATGCTTATAAATTGCCAACTTGCTTGAGAATGACTGTTGGAACCGAAAAAGAAAATCTAAAAGTCATCGAATTGTTAAAACAATTTCAAAATTAGTTCGATTCAATATTGGTGCTATGAAACTAGATAATTCTTTTATGCAAGAAGCCGTAAAAGAAGCGAAAAAGGCCTTTGATCTTGATGAAGTTCCGGTTGGCGCGGTTATAGTTGATGTTACAACTGGCAAAATTATCGCCAAAACTCACAATAGAAATATTTTAAATAAAGATTCTACGGCACATGCTGAAATTTTAGCGCTTAAAGAAGCCTGCCGAGTTAAAAATTCTCACCGTTTAGATGATTGTGATTTATATATAACGCTAGAGCCTTGCGCAATGTGTGCCGGTGCAATATCTCTTTCCAGAATTAGACGAATTTATTATGGAGCAAGTGATAAAAAATCTGGAGCTGTAGAACATGGCGCCAGAGTCTTTGAAAGCCCAGCCTGTCATCATAAACCGGAAGTCTATGGTAATATCAATTCACAAGAATGTGAAAATCTACTTAAAGATTTTTTTGCCAAAAAACGCTAAATATTTCGATTTTACAAGATTAAATATCTCCAAAATTGTTTCACATGAAACATTTCAATAGTTCAAACATTCTAAATTGTTTCACATGAAACAATCCAGCTAGATAATTAGG
>Ga0207104_1127_pt1 | contig 18535 bp, 17 predicted proteins | sample Alteio_BWMinHeat_79_FD_153538 | JGI IMG/M metagenome (GOLD analysis project Ga0207104, IMG submission 153538) | Enriched cells from forest soil in Barre Woods Harvard Forest LTER site, Petersham, Massachusetts, United States -... | ecosystem: Environmental > Terrestrial > Soil > Temperate forest >...
CTTGTATTTTTTGCTGTTAGTCAAGACCAGATCCATTACTGCGCAGAGGGAAGAAGCGGTGGTTAATTGAATGGCTGACCATTGCTGGCCATGAATTTTTTTCGGATAGAATTTTTTGACGTAATTTTCTTCAATAAATTGCTCGTCTTTTGTTCCTGAAACAGAAACATACACGAGCACCACATCCTGCAATGTTTTTGGCAGGGCATGTTCAAAAATATTTTTCAGGGTTTCCCGATCCTGATTTAACTTGAGATCATTCATCAGAAATTTTATTTTGGCGCAATGCCCTGGATAGCGAATGGTTTTATAACTCAGATCCCTTATTTTTCCTTCATAGGTTTGCACAAGACTCCCCACACCGCCTGAAGTATTGAATGCCTCGTAAGTCAGTCCATCAATTTCAATTTGTTCCAGGCCCTCAAGCGGCTGCAAAATGACTTTCTTTCCCTGAAGAACAGCAAGGCAGGGATTGCCATATTCATTGATCAGGCCATCGGTTGACCAGGTGAGTGAGTATTGCAAGGCATTGCTGATATTAATGGGAAGTGCACCCACGCGTAATTTTACCGTATCCAGGCTTGGAAAATGCTGCATCAAATCATTGGCTACAATGCTGATAAAACCAGGCGCGAGTCCGCATTGCGGCAGCAGAATGCTGTCAGAATGTTTGGGGAGTGCTGCAACATTTTCCGTTGTTTTTACATCTTCTGTAAGATCAAAATAATGCAAATGATTCTCTGCTGCCATTTTTGCAATGGGAAAATTGCAATACCAGGGCAGGGAAGAAACAATGACCTTGATATTATTTTTTTTGGCAAAATTTGCAACCTGGCTGGTATCCCTGGCATCAAGGGCTACATAAGTAAAATTGGGGAGTTCACCCAAATGTCTAATTTGAGGATTATCAGCGGCAATATCTGCAAGATGAACAGTATAGTCATTGGAATGAGCAAGTAAAAATGCGATCAGTGATCCAATTTTTCCTGCGCCAATGACGAGCACACTGTGCATGCTTTACTTCCTTATCGTGGATGCAGTGATGGCATCATGGACATGTCATGCCTGTATTTATCCTTGACTTCCTCAATCATGTTAGCCCCGCCAAATGCTGCATAATTTTCATGGGCTGATTTAAGTAATCCACTTGAATCTCCCAGTCTTTGATCGGGTTTGTCTTTTTCACTAATGTTGGCGAAGCTGGTTGCAAAATTGGGATTAACATTATTAAAAGCCCTGGCATTGCCCCAATCCGTTGGTGGAGGAACGGGAATGCTGCCGTCCATGTAGGAATTTAATAATCCATACAGATTAATCATCTTGTCTTCTTCTTCCTTTTTTGTTTGCGGCTTGGGGGAAGGTGCAGGAGCTGGTCTTTTTATTGATTTTAATTCTTGCAGATTATTGAGTAATTCCTGCTGCATTTTAAGTTTTAGATCTTCCAGTTTTTTTAATTCTGTCGGTGATAATTTCTTCTTGAGATCATCCTCATTCTTCACGCCTTTGTCGTCAAAAAGTTTTTTTAAACTTTCAGCAAGGTTTGCATGCTTGCCAAAAGTCGCGGTTCGGACAAGAGCAATAGTCAATTTGTGAATAAATTCTGGATCTTCATCAATGACAGATTTTCGGGAAAATTCACCATTTTTCAGCATGAGTTTTGCAACATTTTGCGCCAGTTCCTTTGGCAATTCAGGGCTCAATTTTAAATCTGGGCGTTTATCCTGAATTTTTTTGATGAGTTTTTCAATCAGGATGGTCAAATAATGCGTTAACTCATGTTCAGCCATTTTGTCCGGTATTTGGGGTCTTAGCATATTTTCGTTCTCTTCCAGGTATTTTCATTCCAATTATTATAACATCTCACTTTCATGATTTATAAGGCATCCGTCAATGAAGGACCAGTCAGTCATTTTACGACTTGCACTCCCTGTCCCGCTCATGCGGTTTTTTGATTATCTTCCGCCACAAGATATTGATTGTAAATGCTTAATTCCTGGCATACGCATTTTGGTTCCCTTCCAGAGCAGGCTGCTGACAGGTATCCTGATCAGTGTTGAAAATAAATCAGATGTGCCAAATCAAAAGCTTAAATGCGCATTGGAAATTCTGGATGATCAGCCTATTTTTCCAGGGGATGTATATAAGCTTTGTCATTGGGCGGCGGAATATTATCACTATTCACTGGGAGAAGTGCTTTCTGCTGCCATGCCAGCCCTGTTGCGCAAGGGAAAGTCTGCTGTGCTGAAGAAAAAAATTTCGGATGAAACTGGCTTTGGGGATGCGGCCCTTCTATTAAATGCGGATCAGCAAAAAGCTGTAAATGAAATTGTGGCAGCAAAAAATATATTCAGGGTATTTTTATTGAATGGCGTGACTGGCAGTGGCAAGACAGAAGTTTATTTGCAATCCATGACAGAAATCCTGCAAGCCACCAGGCAAATTCTCATTCTTGTTCCAGAAATCAGTCTGACACCACAAACGATTGAACGATTTCGCCTGCGATTCAGGGAGACCATTGTTGCCCTGCATTCCAGTCTGAGTGACCGCGAAAGACTGGATGCATGGTTGCTGGCAAAATCAGGTGAGGCAAAAATTGTGATTGGCACGCGCTCAGCCATTTTTACACCTTTTGCAAATCTGGGATTAATTATTGTGGATGAAGAACATGATTCTTCCTTCAAGCAGCAGGATCGTTTTCGTTATCATGCGCGTGATTTGGCGATCATGCGTGCCAACATGAATCAGATTCCAGTGGTGCTGGGTTCGGCAACACCTTCACTTGAATCCTTGTTAAATGTAAAACGGGAACGATATGCCTTGCTGGAATTACCGCTGCGTGCTGGTAATGCTGAATTGCCGCAATATCATTTGCTGGATTTGCGTAGCCTGCCTGTTGAAGAAGGCTTGTCAGCAGAATTGATCAATATAATGAAAAGGCATCTAGGGAATAATAATCAGGTCATGTTATTTTTAAATCGCCGCGGATTTTCACCTGTTTTATATTGCACTCAATGCGCATGGATGGCGGAATGCAAACGCTGTGATGCCCGCATGGTTTATCACAAGTCACCACCACGTCTGCAATGTCATCATTGTGATGCACATTCCCGATTACCGGAAAAATGTCCTGAATGTCATGAAAAATCCCTGCAGCCTGTGGGTCTGGGAACAGAGCGGCTGGAACAGACACTCATGAAAATATTTCCGGATGTGCCGCTGATTCGGGTGGATCGCGACAGTACGCGCAAAAAAGGTGAAATGCAAAATTTGCTGGATCAGATAGCTGCGCAGCCAAAGGCAATTTTACTGGGAACACAAATGCTGGCAAAAGGCCATCATTTCCCCAATGTGACCCTGGTTGGTGTGATTGATGCAGACAGTGGCTTATTCAGCGCAGATTTTCGTGCAGCAGAACAAATGGGACAATTGTTAATGCAGGTTTCAGGCCGTGCTGGGCGTGCCGAGAAAAAGGGAATGGTGGCGATACAAACGCGTCATCCCGATCATCCCTTGCTGCAAACATTAATCAATGAAGGTTATCAGGCATATGCAGAAAATTTATTGAATGAGCGCAAGCAATCTGTATTGCCACCATTTTCCTATTTTGCCGTGTTTCGTGCGGAAAGTTATACAGAAGAAAAGGTGAATCAATTTCTGGTAATGGTAAAGGAAATGTTGCCTGCATCAATGGATTCATTGACAGTGCTTGGTCCTGTAGCTGCTGTCATTTCAAGAAAAAAAGGTTTTCATTGTCAGCATTTGCTGGTGAAAACGAATAAGCGCAGTGTATTGCAGGATTCACTGAAAAATATTCTGCAGCAACTGGAATCGCTTGCAGCAAGTCATTCTGTAAAATGGGTGCTGGATGTGGATCCAATTGAGGTGTGAAATCTGGTCTGCAATTATTCGAAATAAATTTTTTATTTCTTTATAAACTGCATCAAAAAATCAATTGGAATGGGAAAAACAATTGTCGAATTTTTTTCTTCGCTAATATTTGATAAAGTCTGCAAATAGCGTAATTGCATGGATTCAGGCTGTGTTGCCAGCACTTTTGCTGCTTCTGCCAATTTTTGTGATGCCTGAAACTCACCATCTGCATGAATGACTTTTGCGCGGCGTCCGCGTTCAGCTTCTGCCTGTGCTGCAATCGCTCGTATCATATTTTCATTCAAATCAATTTGCTTGATTTCCACCATGCCAATTTTAATTCCCCAGGCATCGGTGTGTTCATCCAGAATTTTCTGAATGTCAGCATTTAATTTGTTGCGTTCAGCAAGCATTTGATCCAGCTCATGCTGGCCAAGCACGGAACGCAATGTTGTCTGGGCCAATTGATTAACGGCAGTATAATAATCTTCAATCTGAATCACAGCGCGTTCTGCATCAATTACACGAAAATACACCACAGCATTCACGCGAACAGAAACATTATCACGTGAAATCACATCCTGCGGTGGAATATCCATGACAATCGTACGCAATTGTACGCGTACAATTTGCTGGATGAAGGGAATAATAATAATCAATCCTGGCCCTTTTACTTTCCAGAATCGTCCAAGGGTAAAGACAACAGCACGTTCGTATTCGCGCAAGACGTGGAGGAAACCAAACAATACAAAGATAACAACGACAGCCGCAATGAAATATGGAATAAGCATGTTATTTTCCTTTTTTTTCCACTGGCTCAATTATTAATATTAATCCATTTATTCCCGTCACCCTGATTTCGTCACCCTCATTTAACATCCGGGATGATTTTGCTTCCCAGATTTCACCCAGCACACGCACTGTAATTTGCGTATTCATCACGCTGAGTACTACACCTTCCTTGCCAATCAGGCCTTCACGTCCAGAAACAATTTTGCGCTTATGTGATTTAATGGCAAGTGAAATAACAATAAAAATGAAGATAAATGAAATCGCGCCCATGGTAAAGACAAGAGGCCAGGCAAGCTGCTCCCTCGCACCCTGTGTATCAAAAAGCAGAATGGAACCGATGATAAAGGCAATGGCACCGCCTAGTGCAATGATGCCAAAGCTGGTGATATACACTTCTGCAATCATGAATCCAATGCCAAGGATGATGAGCATGATGCCGAGATAATTAACCGGCAATAAATGGAAGGCATATAGCGTGAGTAATAATGCAATTGCTCCGGCGGCACCTGGCAGGATGCCGCCAGGATTTGCCAATTCAAACAAGATGCCATAAATGGCAAGCAGCAGGAGAAGATAGGCAACATTGGGATTGAGAATCAGGGCATGAAACTGGTTTAGCCAATCATTCTGCGTAAAAAGCATCTGTCCCGCGCCGAATGTGGTCTGGGAGAGGAGGAGAAAGAGGCTGAAAATAATTAAGTTGCGCATAAATGTATTATAACTTGTTGGCAGATGAGGCGGATGTTTCATGGTAGAAACAAGGGCTTGGAAAGCAGATTGACCTTCGGTGCCTACCTGATATACTTTGCGCGGTCTAAGCCGGGGTGGCGGAACTGGTAGACGCGCCGGTCTCAAAAACCGGTGAGGGTAACCTCATGCCGGTTCGATTCCGGCCCTCGGCAAATCTTGTTGTATTTCTGTATATGTCTTTTGCATGTTCTCATGTACGTCCCGGTGGCACAGGGGATAGCGCGGCCCCCTCCTAAGGGGCAGGTCGCAGGTTCGAATCCTGCCCGGGACGCTAAAAAAATCGATATAAATCAGTAACTTATAATAGCAACCATTCTGGCAGTGAATTTTTTTTCTTCCCGGGGCATCCATGGGGGCATCCAAATTAGGTGTTAGTTTCTTAGTTCAAAGAGCAAGTGCCTACTGAGGTATAATTAATATGTATCTTCATATAGGAGCTCATGATGAAAGCCAGAAGGAGAGTGGTTAAAAAGAGGGGTGTGAAAAAAAAGGCAGTACATAGAAAAATAGCAAATAGAAAGGCAGCTAAACGCAAGCCATCTAGTGCGCGCAGGAAAAAACGAAGTAGTAAGGCAGGCATTATAAATACAGGTGGCCTTCCATAGTAAAATCTTGGCTCCGTTTTTATCCAAATTATCTAAGGACAAAAAACTATGGATAATGAAAAAAACAAGTCATCCGATTCAATCGATATCCTTAAGCCTAAATATGCGATGGTTAGAAAAGAAGGATGGGATTTAATGGTAAAATCTTCTATCTCGTATGACCAAGCTTTAATCACCTTAACAACCGCATTTCTTGGATTCATTTTTGCAATTGTTAGATTATCACCATCAACTTTGCATTGTGTACAATTTCTCGTATTTATTCTTGTTAGTTTGCTGGCATCAATTTTTTGCTCATTGTTATCTTTTTGGTTTGATCAATTATATGGTGATTCAATTATGGTATATGCTCATAGATTTTATAACGAGGGGAAGGATGAGTATAAAAACAAAAAACATTGGAGCTATTATTTATCAATGACATCAAAGATTATTGCAGGGGCATTGTTTCTCCTTTCATTAGTATTGTTTTCAATTTTCTTATTTTCAAGTCATGAAGATAAGGCTAGTTCTGTAAAGAAATCACAGAGTATTTCTTCGTACCAAAATCAAAATACCACTATCGAATAAAATAAATTCGTGTACTTCGAGTCTTATTACAAAGAGGATCGAAATCCATGAATGAAGATGATCTTCAAAAGTGCTTAACTAATCCGGATTATTTAGCTAAGCAATATTTTTTTAACCAAAAGTATTGCATGGCTTACGATAAGCAAGCTTGTGATGGTGATATTATTAAAGCGCATACAATCAGTGAAAAATACATTAAAAATATTGCAGAAAACGGCCATGTATATATATCACATCCTTCTGGTAATCATAAAAATAATTTATACGAATTTGAATTGAAAGGTATTAGTAGTGTTACTCATATTACAGGTTTCTGTAAGCATCACGATAATAGTTTGTTTAGTTCATTTGAAAAAACGAATTTCTATGGTTCATATGACCAAATTTATGACATTACTTTTAGGGCATTATGTAGGGAATATTACCAAAAAAAATGTGTACTTCAATTTTATGATAGAGTAAGTAAGGGTGATTTAACAGCTCTTGATAGAACAGGGTATTCACAATCAGATCATTTTATATGTCGCCGCCAACATTTAGAAAAAGAGATCAAAAATCATAAATTTTTATATGAACAATTAAGAAAAGTAAAAAAATGTGGTTTAAAATTCCTTTTAATTAAGTTATTAAAGTTGCCAATATTAACAACGGGTGTGCTTTTTCCTTTATTTAATCCTAAAGGACAAAAAATTCAAAGTGAAAATAAAAAACAACTTGGATTTATTTATAATGCAATTTCTATAAATAACGAAGCCTACATAATCATCGCTACAGTTGCGTCATTACATAATAACGTTCATAAAGAATTTTTATCGGCTCTTAATTCTATGGAGCGAGTTAGATTGATTAATTATTTGCTTACATATTTTTTCTTTAATAACGATAATGTTGTAATGGAACCGAAATGGTTTAATAAGCTAGATCAAACATTCAAAGACGAACTTACTAGACTTGCAAACTTTCAAGTAGGCCATTATGGCGAAACCTGTAAATTTTATTATGAGTTAGAGTTCGATAAGACAATTAATCTTAGTGAGGCCATTTCAGTTTTAGCAAAACCCGGATGTCTCCATCCGGGCTCATTATAAAAAATCAGCTCCACATCACCCGCACCTTATCCCACCCAAACTTGCCAACCTTACTGACAACATAAGCCTCACCCGTACCCAATCCCTGCTTAATCGACTCAGGATGAATGACATAGGTTTTATCAGGTCGCACACTGCCAAGGCTAGCGCCAGTCTTATTTGCATCATATTGCGCAGTCACGTTAAATGTATCCTTAGTCCCCATCCAACCGGCAACTGCTTCCGCACTTTCCTGATCATTCAACCGATGACAAATAATCGTATTAGCACAATTAAGCATCTGAGACTTGAAGTTATCACTGACAGTATTCAAGTCAGCGATACCCTGTGTGCCAAACACAGCGTGTACGCCTTTGCCACGACCCATGTTAACTAGATTCAACACCTGATCACCAGCGAATACCGAAAATTCATCAAAAACCATGAAAATACGCTGATTATTTTTATGTCGCTCAATGGTTGCCTTGATGTCATTAATCACCAGCTTGCCCAACACTTTTGAAAAGCTGGGATAACGCAATGCTGGCAATGAAAAATAAACCAGGGAATCATCCTTGATGACTTCTTCAAGCGTGAACATATTATCAGCGGGCTCAAAATATTTCCCCATGGCGGAATTTACGAGAATTTTTAAATGAGCCTGCAAACCGGTAATATCCTTCATCTCATATTTTTGCAAGGATTCCACTTGTGCAAGCAGTTCGCTGTTCCTGAGTGATCTACAGAAGTCTTTTAACGTCTCGAAATCCAGACATTTCACGACTTGCTTTAAATCAAACGGCTTGCCTGATTGCAATAACACTTCAAAAGTGGTTTGAAGATAATCTTCTGCGATTGAGCGGTAATAATCACTTTCCCAATGATCTTTCAGGCTAATGATTTTATCCTTTAGTTCTGAACAATCACCATTAGAAAGTGGATCATAGTGAGAGTAATTTTCACAATTAAATCCATAAAACCGCTTGCCATAGTGATTAGCGAGATTTCTTAGCCAGCTGATATTGCTTTGGGTAGGTTTGCCATCAATGACAATGAGTGGATGACCTTGTTTGATTGCACGATCATAAAAACGCTGCAAGGTGACTGACTTGCCGCTGCCAGTGGTGCCGAGTACCAATAAAATTTGATTAATGTAATGATCAGGCAGAACAACTGGTTTGGCAGTATAGGTGGATACACCCAGAAGCACACCGTTTGCCTCAGTATATTTCAATTGTCGCATGGCCTTGTTAATTTTCCTTTCTGAAAGTTCTGTCCTTTCCTGGTAATGCTCTCCCTTTTGAATGGCATCAATAACAGGTTTGTGTGGATTTTCCGCGATTAAATCAATCATGCTGAAAATTCCTGCAATTAACACAGGGAATCCAAACAGATATGAACCGGCGTAATGAAGCAGATAAAGAATCGGAGTAAAATCTGTCTTTATAAAAACGAGCTTCCAAAACCCCAGGTTCACAGTAAATCCGTTAAGCAGATAAGATTTTATCGATATTCCATTGCCTGTATTGAGAAAAATTGCCTCCAGTGCAAACAATGCGCCTATTGCCAAAGTTATCCACCATTGTAATGTGAAAACCCTGGAAAAAATGAGATATAAAACAAGCCCGAACAAGGCAGCGCCACTCATCCATACCAGGCATATCGCAATGAATAATAATTGAAGGCTCTGCTTAGGATTGTTTTCAATAAACTGGTTGATTCTATTGTCAAAGTTACTTTTGTTCATAGATAAACTCCTTAAGTGAATGTATTTTGATATAAGATTTATTTTTAGCTAAAGAACTCATTGGACGTATGACGTGATCAGTACAGAAATACCAGGCTTCTGCTATTTCCAATTGACCACCATATGCACTTAAAATCTTTTCTATTCGAAGCTTTCCTTTCATGGAAAGTTCAAGTTCAATGGCAATTTTTTTTTCATCCGGAAATATCAAGATCCCATCAGCAATATGTCCAGATTTACCTATCCCGTAATAAAATTTTTGCTGTTTGAGATAACGTTCACTCATCCATTTTGTATCGGGATATCTTGCGCATAATTGCTGACGAATATCTGTGACAAGCAATTGATGTTTATATCCTCCCAGTGAAATCGTGGAAAGTGGAGGCAAGGTAGTTGTCGCTGCTCCTTTGGGAGTGAGATGATAAATGCCATGCTGATTTTTAAAAATTTGCTGATGTGAAATGTAACCACCATTAACCAATCTCCTGATCACCTGATAATTTCTGGGAAACCTGAGATTAAATTCCCTTTCAATTTGTGGCATCACACAGATTCCTGACTCATTTATAAAACAAAGAATTTCTTTATCTCTTTTGGTTAACTGCATGCTTGTCCTCCAAACAACTCACAAAGGGTGGTTAAAGCTTTCATGCTGAGGCTGCGCCTGACCAACCAATAAGTCATAGACGCTTTTATTGGTTGGTCAGGCGCAGCCTCAGCATGAAAGCTTTCAGTAACAAATTGATAAAATGTAAAAATTAATTTCATCATCCCTATACTCTTGCTATTGGCCTGCTTATAGTTCGCAAGCGTTGTTTAAATAAACTGGTTCTATCCGTAACACCGTCACAAGCCTTGTATCCACGGCCTTTTTTGTTACGCATTTAATATTTGTTACGGATACATGCGTAACACATAACATTTACGTAACAGCCAAACCCCCGTCGTCCGTGGTTTGTGACGTTGTTACGCTTGGAGCATCATTCGGTGAGAGATAGCGATTAAACGCATCTGCAAATTGTGAAAATAAGTAGCCTTTGGCAGTCGTTGAATTGATTCTGATGGTATTACTTGTAATGCCGTATTCACGTAATCGGCTGGAAATTTGTCGTGGAGTAATGGGGTTGCCGCGATTAAAGGTTGACCATGGTTTTTCTGGGTCATCACACAACTTTTTGATTAGATCAGCGGAGGTGATCCGGTCAGTAGACATTGTTTCAAGCATGTCTTGAATATCTGCGAGCAATTCGACGCCTATGCTATTTGATTGTTCAAGATTACCTGAGATTTTTAATGCCGTTTGACGCGCCAACTGAGGCCACTTATCTTGCGCGATATCAGCAATAGCCAATAATGGTTCCCAATTATCCTGCGCTCGATCACCTAAGGTATCAGGCAATTCTGGCCTTGCTGTCAGGATTTGCCCGGAATAATCCATTGCAAATCGTGCCAGTTTTGCCGACAACGTTTGAAATAGTCCAGGCTTCGCATGTCTTAATCGTTCAGCTTGTTCATTGGGCAGCTTTCTGCGCAGCGATAAAATAATTGATCTATCCATGATGGTTTCATTTAATTTCCCAATTCCTGCAAGTGCCTTTGCTCCCCAGAGATTAAATTGGGTGAGGACATGATCGTCACCTGTTGTGCGATAGATAAATGCCGCAGTACGTGTATGACCAGCATTAATCAAGCCGCGCAATTCATGATTTTCGCGCATGAATGTATCGGCTTCGTCGATTAGCAATGTGGGTTGCCATGTATCAATGGATCGAAATAAAGCAGAGGGTGAAATATTGGATGCAGCAAGGGGGCATTTCACAATTTGACTAAGCAAAAAAAGTAACTGACTCTTGCCACATCGTTTTTCTGGAGCGGTAATGACAGCAAGAGGCGCGATTTGAATGACATCGATAAACCAGGTCATTGTTGCCCACAAGGTCGCGGCAATGATGGTTTCAGTTTCGCAGACAATAAAACGCTTGATGGTTTGCGAAATGTCTGTCAATAAATCCGCCGGATTGATTGGCTCTTGCCAGGGCTCAATATCTGGAAAGGGTGATTTTTCTCCCTGGCTGACTGCTTTTTTACTTTTGACAATCAAATCAAGCGTTGCTGGCCTAATATCCATTGCCTTGGCAAACGTTGTTCTAACTCTATCGTAGCCAATGGGATCCATATTGATGAGTTTATTAATCAGGTCTGCATCATTGGAATAATTGTTTTCATCAGGATTCATATGGATTTCTCCTGAATGTTTTTGCGGCTTTGCTCAATGCGCGCTTGCACCCACGCATTGATTTCAGCTTCAATCCAGCCAACAGCTCTCCCGCCGCCCAGATCAATAGGGCGGGGGAATGAGCCTTCAGCGATACGTGCGTAGATTGTGGAACGTGAAAGTCCTGTACGAGCTTCAACTTGTTTTCGGCGTAAAATGATTAATGTTGTTTGAATTTCTTTAAACATTGTGGGCTCCTTATGAACGTTACAGGAGTCAATGTTAGGGTTGAGGGTAAATTGATTCGAGGATTCCGAGAGTGCAAAAATTTTTCCGGAAGATATTAAGCCTGATTTTGTTCCGGTTTTTGTAAAACTACCTGTCCACCGAGCTGTTTTAATGCTTTTTCGGATAAAAGATGCTCAACTAACGGTGCTGTGGTTTTTCGTACTGTTTCTTCTCCGCCAACTCCAGTTGAGTAAATGGCATCTGCCATCACTCTATTTGGAATGCTTAGGGTTGTTTCGCGTTCCCATATTTTTAAATCCAGGTAAGGCAAAACCCCATACAAAGTCCAGAGATTTAAATCGGATTGCTTGATGGCTTTTGGCTTGGTATGTATATTTACTTCCATTCTTATGGCAGAAAGCCATTTTTTAAATTGATCAATCAAAATATCGTCACTAAAATCCAGATTAACATTGATCAAACCTTCAGCTTTTAAGTCAGGCGAAGCTGACTTATAAATCGGTTCGTTTATCCATCCCTGATTAGATGGATTGAAGGAACTTAGGTAAGCATCTGAGGTATCGATATATCCAATGTCTGGAGTGGGAGAGGACATGAATTGCATGGCATCAATAATATAATCTGTCATTTCAGGTTGATATGATTTTCTGTTCGGTAATAAAAATTTATTAATATTAAAAAAATTTCTCATAGTTAGAGATGAGATGGCGTGATTTTCCTGGGCTGTAACAAATTTTTGAAGATGCATCATGCAAGAAATTCCATACCAAAGATTAAAATAATGATGATCTGGTAGTTGTATTACAATTTTTTCCCGCATGATTTCAATTGGCTCTGCTAAAGCGGACATGTTTGGACAGCTTAGACAATGCTCACGAAAAACAAGTTGAACGTGCCAATCTTCCATTGAGAGGTTTCTTGCTTTTTTATAGTTGTTTATGTTGAACCATGCTGGCAGTTCAGATATGTGTTTTATCTTTTTTGTCATGGCCCAATGTTCTTATACCGGTGTTTATGTTCCTGGTTATTCTAGTAAATTTTTGTTCAATTTCATATTTTTTTTAATCATAGGTATTTTGATTAGCAAAATCTGACGCCTGACTGTAGGCATTCACAAGGCATCAACACAATTATGCCATTTTTGTCCTGGCCGAAATAACCGTACTTTTGTCTTGTTTTGAATCAATTTTTTAAAATCGCATTTAGCAATTAAATAAGAATATTTAAAATTATCATGCACTTAGTTGGTAAATCCCTTGCAAAGGCCCAATCAAATTAAATAAAACTATGCCCAAAATGGAACATATTTTGCGTATCGCTTGGAAATGCTGGCCTGATCATCAGGTTTGATGACCCCTTTTTCTACCGCCGCCGCAATTATCTGGGATACCGTCGCTGATTTAGCAGTCGTATCTTCAAGCTTGAACCTCTCCCTTAAGCTTTGATTCGTCATTCTTTCGTTACTTACATACTTTAGGCAGCAATGCATATAGCATGCGCGAATCCGGTCTGGTACATCCATTTGTTTGAATTCTTTATAGGCAAATAAAATTACCGTGGTATGAGTTGATGTAATTCTTATATCGGGCGCGGGTAATTGATAAAATTCTGTGTTAAAAACTACTTTATCAATACCGCTTCCCTTTTCTTCGCATATGCCAATTCGCCGCATCATATCTGCCAGTTTTTCATTTCTGGAGCGATATTCATCGATAAAACGTTCTGCTTCAATCAGAGGTTGTCCAGGATTGGTGATTTCAATGCGATCAGGATAAATCTCGATCATGACAGAAGAGCCGGTTTGTTCCAGATCCTGATGAATAAGCGCATTGGCTACCAATTCACGAATGGCTAAATCAGGATACATCTTGATTTCCTGTCGAAATGCCCTGCCAATAATTTCATTCATTGGAAGTTGATTATTGATGTAATCGATTAATTCCCCAAACCCTGTTGCATAGCCTTTGGTGCTAATATGTTCACGTTCTGTTTCTATTTTATTGTTACTTTTATATTTGATTATGCGGATTGTTTTCCTTTTAACAGTGTCAAATTTTATTAAATCCTTGGCTAATAAAATTGAACCCAGGTTGGAAATGAAAAATTCATGATGGTTTGATCGCAAAAATTTTTCACTGATAAGCCGATTTATAATAGCTTCTCTGGTTGGAGGAAAGGGTAATTTTACAAGATCAAAAAATTTCTGTACGTCCAGTAATGCAATAACTTCATCAGCATTTAGTGGTTCAGTAGCATCACGATTCAAAAAGCTGGATTCTCCTTCAGAAAAAATGCGTTTAAGCATATCTGGTGTCATCGGTACCAGCGATTCTCCAGATCTCATGAGATATGCGCCTTCAAATTGATATGGATGACCAATGGGCCTTGAAGGAATTGCAAATATTAAAACACGTCCATCAGGGTGAAATAATTCGGTAATGTCAACCCGAAAATGCAATCTATCTAGAATTTTGTGTTTTGTATCTTCAATATTGATGAAAGCATTTGTACCTGCAATATTTCTGGGTATTAGATTGCTAACGCCCAATATTAATTGGCCACCTTTTTCATTTGCAATCGCAACACAATATTTCAACAGTTTGTCAATGTTGAAATTATTTTGCGCTTCTTTGAACTCTATATGCTCATTTTCTGGACTTTTTATCCAGTGCTCAAGTTTTTCCAGTGTAATCATGAATTCATTTCTCTTTTTGTTTTTTGGATATTTTACCAATCAAATTTTCAGGATGTTTGTCTTGAATGACTAATTTTCTGTTCTTGCCATGTTTGAAAGACAGAATGTTATTATTGTCGGATGCTATTTTATTTTCCGCCATTCTCCCCCATGCTAGCCACGCTGCCTTTTGTTCATCTGCATAAATAGCCCGCTGATAAGTGGCAATCAGTTTATTGAGCGGCTGATGGTTTAGCATCCTCTCGATTACATGCGGTGACACCTTCAAATGTTCTCCCCAGCAAGTTGCAGCAGAACGGCGCAAATCATGAATGGTAAATGGTTTCATATCTGCTAATGGTAGCGATGTTTGACTGGTTTTCTCCTTGTCATCAGATTTCCTTAAACGCCAGAGTGCCTTATTCAGTGAATCAGTGTGTATGCATCCTTCGGAATTATTTTTATCAGTATTAAAAACAAAAGCTGATGTTTCAGTTAACGGTTTTAATTCCTTGATTAAATTGCTCGCTATTTTGGAAAGATAAACAGTATGTGATTGACGATTTTTTGTTTTGGTAGAGGGTATTATCCATTTTCCAGCATTGAGATCAAGTTCATCCCAGCGCATCGCGCAAATTTCACCGCGACGTACACCCGTCAAAATCAATAATTTAATTGCATTCACTGTAACGTGAGAAAGGATCGAGGTTTTTGCGATACCATCGCGTGGCTGCATTGTTTCATCTAGGGCACGCCATAACATCCTTAATTCATCTAATGATAATGCCCGATCGCGTGGCCGGTTTGGGCTTGCTGCAAAATCCTTGGGTTTTAATAATCGGGCAGGGTTTTGATCAACCAGATGACGAGTTAAGCCATAATCCAGCATTAAATTCAATGTAGTTAACGCTCGTCTTGTTTCTTCTCGTATACCTTTACGAGTAATGCCATCCAGCACAGAGGCAAGATGTGCGCGGGTGATATCTTTAGCAAGTAATTTTCCAAGAGAATTTTTTAAATGGCGATTCCAGCGTGCTTCATGTTGCTTCATCCATTTTGGTGTGATTTCCTTGGCAATTTTGACAAACTCAATCCAGCTTTCAAATAATGACTGCATGGTAATGGCTTGAGTATTTTCTGCAATGGCGGCAGCGCGTGCGGCGCGAGGATCTATACCTAGTGAAACTTGCTTGCGTAACCTGATTACTGCTTCGCGAGCTTCCTTGAGAGTAACAACTTCAATCGAGCCGAGCGTCATGCGGATCATTTGGCGATTGCCAGACAGTCGATAGCAAAAAAGCCAGCTTTTGGTTTCATTTGTCCGAACCCGCAGATAAAGACCATTGCCATCAGAAAGTTTATATTCCTGATTCCTAGCGGTAGCATGTTCAACTTGTTTTGCAGTGAGCTTGCTCATTCATCCTCCTTCTGGGGGCATCCATGGGGGCATCCAAATTGCAGGCTTTAAGTGGAATATAGAGAAACATACTGGACTAATGAATGCAACAACTACATGAAATTTAATGAAAAATAGACTTTATCGGAATTCCCCGGAATTCACCAAACGAGACTCCTAAGGGGCAGGTCGCAGGTTCGAATCCTGCCCGGGACGCTAAAAAAATCAAGGGATTATAATTAAAATTCGAAATTTTCAAAACCAATAATAAAATTTGGAGTGCGTATGGAGTGCAAAATAAATATGGCTCAGTGCCTTTGTCCTGTTTGCCAATGGGCTGCTGGTTCTCTTCACTGCCGTGAGCCTTGGATTGTCCATCATGCAGGGTGATCTTCTCACCAGCCTGAAACGCTTTCCGCTCGCGGTTCCAGGCGCCCTGATGTTTGCATTTTTGCTGGTATTGCTGCTGGCAAGGATTCTCGCTGACCGGCTGTCGCAACCACTGGATTCTGTCGTCGATCGCATTGCCAATCTCAGGAAAAATGGGGAGGCAATGAATGATGTCACGGCAAGCCATTACCCGATACATGAAGTCCAGATGCTGGAAAATTTTATCATCAAAACCATTGCCGAATTGCATCATGCCAATACAGTGAAATCCACTTTCCTGATGAACATGTCGCATGATTTCCGCACACCGGCAAGGGGCATCATGCAGGTGTCGAGGCTGATTCATGAACACATGACTGATGAAACCCTGCAGAAGTGGCAAAAGCTGGTGGTGGATTCCTCCACGCAGCTGATGGGATATCTTGATGATGTGCTGGATTATTCCATCCTCGAAAACAACAGGCTCAGGCTGCGTGAGGAGAAGTTCGACATGGTGGCGCTGATGGATGAGATGATCCTGCTCATGTCAGCCAAGGCACATGAAAACAATATTACTGTCAGGTCGAACCATGCCATGAATGCGCTTCCCTGGCAGGGTGACCGGGCTGTGATCAGGCGAATGATACTGAATATTTTTTCCAACGCCATCAAATTTACCCGTGATGGAAGTATTGATGTTTCCCTTGCCATCATTCATGAAAACAATCAGTAGTGGCTGTTGATCAAAATAGCTGACACGGGCATTGGCATGGAGCAGGCACATCACCAGCTGGTATTCGAGCCTTTTTATCAGGTGGAGGGACCGGAGTCAGGTAAATATGAAGGTATTGGACTGGGCTTGAGCAATGCCAATTTGCAGGCAAAAAAGCTGGGTGGCAGGATTAGCCTTGAGAGTACGCTTGGGAAGGGATCGGTGTTTGGGATTTATTTGCCGGTGGCTCCACTTTTATCCCATGCTTAATTGGATTCATGACAATTTCCTTGTGTTCTTTTCCTTTAATTTTTTCATATCGCAATTCTCTCTAATAAACCATGGCGAATTTTTCTGGTTTTTTTATCAGGCTCTTCTAGCGCAGCATTAATATTTGCAAAAAATAATGCTTCTTCAACTTTTTCCTTGTCATCAATTAATTTATTTTTAAATAGCCATGTAACAACTTCATGCCAATTCCATAGCGGAGATTTTTCAGAAACTCTCATAACAGGATGAGGGAACGATTTTCTCCGTTCGCCTTTTATCCATAGGGATACAGTTTGCCTGCTCTTGTTAAGGCGACTTGCAATCTCTGATTCTGTAACCAGATTATCTGGCGCAACGCTTGCAACATCGGCTTCAATTGATGCTGATTTAACATCTTTAATTGCTGAGATAACCGCTTCTTCGAGTGAAGATGATTCCCGATCAAATTCCAGATATACTGCACCGTTTCGAAAATTAATTAGCGCATCATCGCAGCCAGCTTCATAGAAGCTATCTTCCATATTGGAAATTGTTGCATCAATATTTTTCAAAACAAGTGTAAATTGATATATCCTGGTTTTATTCATCTTTCATTTCCTCCTCAATATCATGCTGACATTTATCAACTGACCGGCGAATTTGTTGAGCATGGTTGTATGCGCTCCGTGGTGTTGACCATATTGATATCCTGTGTCCTTCTCTTGTATGCAATGGACAAAGAAGCTGGCCCCAAGAGTGGGCTGATTTGCCAGAATCCTTGTAAGTCCATCCATTTTTTTCAGCGTACGAAATCGCTCCTTCAATTTCTTTATTCGGGTGTTTGCTTCTTCTCATCTGACAGATACATCTCCATGTTCTTTTTTTAGTATCAATTAAATTATAATATACTGTTGACATATGTCAACATTTTAAAATAATATAGTGTAATCAAAATATTATCTGTCGCGATCGTAACTTCTCAATAAGTTGGGGCAAACAGCAGGCGGTACGTCGTTTTGAATTTTAATAAAAAATTAAGCAAAAGACTGGATTGCTTCGTCGCAAAAAGCGCTCCTCCTAAAGACGTACTCTGTAAGTAATTGTTTTTACAGAGTAGGTCTTACGTGATATTTGACCCGACGGGACGGGTCTAGGCGGCTCGCAACGACGTACCGCCTGCTGTTTGCCCCAACTTATTGAGAAGTTACATGTTACGAATATTATTTTGATTATTGATCATTTTTTGGATAAAATCACCAAATTTAACAAA
>Ga0207104_1128_pt1 | contig 18530 bp, 14 predicted proteins | sample Alteio_BWMinHeat_79_FD_153538 | JGI IMG/M metagenome (GOLD analysis project Ga0207104, IMG submission 153538) | Enriched cells from forest soil in Barre Woods Harvard Forest LTER site, Petersham, Massachusetts, United States -... | ecosystem: Environmental > Terrestrial > Soil > Temperate forest >...
TGTATATTTAATCAAAAATATACCTATAAGTCAATGTTTGATATGCTGCCTCAAAAGCCTGGATTAATATTAAATTGCCTCCCCTTGACAATTATATTAATCTTATTAAACTTAGCGTTAATATAAATAAGTTTAGATAAGGTATATATAAATGGACAGAGCTAAAAATCCCTTCTCACCTGGTGCCGGCACTCCTCCACCCGAACTTGCTGGCCGCTCCATCATATTAGAAGATGCAATGGTAGCACTTGAGCGGGTCAAAAATGGCCGAGCAGAAAAAAGCATGATATTAGTTGGATTAAGAGGTGTTGGGAAAACGGTCTTACTTGTAGAAATTCAGCATTTGGCAGAAGCACAAGGATACAGGGTCATTTTTATTGAAGCACACGAAAGCAGACAGAAAAAAACATTACCAGCATTACTGGTACCTCATTTACGACGAATACTTTTGAATCTTGATCGCGGAGAAATGATAAGCGAGAAAACAAAAAAAGCATTGCGTGTGTTCAAAAGTTTTATCAGCGCCCTGCATATAAAAGCAGGTGATCTTGAGCTTTCAATCGATATTGATGCAGAAACTGGTGAAGCGGATAGTGGTGATCTGGAAGTAGATCTTGCATCTTTATTTGTTGCAATCGGTGAAGCAGCAAAAGATCGGAATACCACCGTTGCCATTATTATTGATGAACTACAATATCTGGATGAAAAAGAGTTAAGCGCTTTAATTATGGCAATTCATCGTATTTCTCAAAAATCATTGCCGCTGATATTGATTGGTGCAGGCTTGCCACAATTACTTGGAAAGGCTGGAAATTCCAAATCTTATGCAGAACGTTTATTTTCATATCCAGAAGTTGGCGCTCTTGCCAAAGAAGACTCGAGGATTGCTCTTCAAGTCCCGGCTAAAGAATTAGGTATTGATTTTTCTCCTGAAGCATTGGATGAAATTTATAAAGCAACGAAGGGATATCCTTATTTCTTGCAGGAATGGGGCTACCATGCATGGAATATAGCAGCAAAAAATTCCAGCGTGATCACTATTGAGGACGCAAAAAATGCAACTCAACTTTCTATTAGCAATCTTGATAAAAATTTTTTTAGGGTTCGCTTCGATCGTCTAACACCTGGCGAACGAAAGTATGTGCGCGCATTGGCAGAATTAGGCAGAAATCCACAACGATCTGGTGATATAGCAAATAAACTTGGAAAAACAGTAGAGCAAGTCGCACCTTTGCGTGCGCAATTGATTAATAAAGGAATGCTATATAGTCCGGCCCATGGAGATATCGCATTTACAGTGCCATTATTTGAAGAATTTCTTATACGGGAAATCCCGAATTTTTCAAAGATGGAATAAATATCGCGTGATCGTGTTAACCCGCAATCAAATTCGTGAAATGCAAAAATGATATATTACGTGCTTGTCAATTCATGCGTCGGAGCTGCAGGCAAACTCAATTTTTGAATTTGTAAGCTATTTTCCGGAAGGATTAAGCGGTGAATATGATAAGGTACTGTTAGTTGTCGAAGCCGAGGATTCCACCCTGGGCGTGGGTTTCCACATTAGGAATTTTGCATCTGTAACCCATTTATCAACCTCATTTTTTTGTTCAGCATGAAGCGCTGCTTGCACTGCTTGCACCTCTTCCACTCCTTCCTTTTTAATTTTCTCACGCACCTGTTGTGACTGGACAAGAACTGCATCGTATTCCTTCATTATTTCAGGATGGATATCTTCTTCATAATCGAGGATCGTCATGTTACGACTATCATCTAATTTTGCGAGAGATTTCCAGATATTTTCCAGTCTGGTCTCTTGTTCGGCTGTAATGACCCATGCCTCTCTGCTGTCCGAAATATTCATGCCGAATTCGAAACTTCGATCTTCAATCGCAATCTTTTCCTTGTATAATGCCAATATCAGCCCAAGGCTTTCCTCATATTCCTGTTTCAGGGTGTTAATCCTTTCCAGTGCATCATTCAGCTGGCTGGCAATTTGTGTGAGCGCCGAGGTGACTACCTCATTATCGGTAAACAGGGACAAGTTTATAAAAGTTTTCTGATCAGCATCCAGCTTTTTAAGCGCTGACCGGAATATCCTTGCCTGTTCCTCATGCTGATCAAGGGACGTGTTGTAACGGTCCATGGAAAAGTTTTTTATAAGTTCACTTACAATACCACTTTCCTTAAGCAATTCATCATAGCCAGGAAGTTTGGCCTTTTCTTTTCTTCTGTTATCCATGATGTTCCCCTCAGCTATTTTCAAGTGTCGTCATCATATGAGTAAACCCGGTGCTGGTCAATGTGGAGAATTTCCCAATCCAGCCTATACTCAGATAAAATGTGTGTTCATTTTTTTATATCCTCAAGATATTGATAATAAAAGGAGAATTAAAATGAGGCAGAACTGGTACAGGATCATTGGGCTGAATCCGGATGGAAAGGAGGCGGGAAAGCGTTATACAAAAGACGAAATCAAAAAAGCCTACCATAGGAAATCCCTGGAATGGCATCCCGATAAAAACCAGTCAGCCGATGCGAAGGAAAGATTCCAGCAACTCAAGGAAGCACGTGATTTTTTAATGGATGATAAGAAACGGAAAGCGTTCAATAAGGAGCTGAAAAGATCGCCTGACCTGTTCCCTGATACTGCTTGTGACCTCATGCTCATCACCAGGGAGCGCCCATCACCAGCACCTGTGGCTTCTGTCCCGGCCAGTCCTTCAACCGAGATGATAATAAGACCTCCCCAGTCTCCCTCAATCAATGATAAGGTGAACATCAGCGATTTTTTCCATCATGCCCGTGCCGATGTGATTGCCTATGCCAGCAGTAATCCCGATCTTGCCAGGGCCATTTTTAAAAATGGCAGAATTGTTTCAGCGCTTTCGCTGGAAAAAAAATATGAATTAATGCTGGTGATGAATCATCATGCTGCGCTTCGCCAACAGCAAGACGGACTGGAAAATGATTTTGCCAGGGAGGCAGCTTCCTACCTTGATTCACTTGAAAACAATCATGACAATCAACAGGAATTTGTGACTGCCTGCTGCAACCAGCTCAGCCTGGCTCCTTCCTTTTATCAGGCTTATCCAGACATTATTTCTGGCCTGGACAAGAAAGCATTTTATCGCCTTGCGTCGAAAAGTGAGGAAATTGTCGGGCCATTCCTGGCAATGCATGCCGATTCATTGCGTCCCATCCAGCTTGCCGAATTAACGGGCGCCTGGCCCGGGAAGGATATTCCCGGGCTTTACAGAAAACATGCCTCGCCTGAAAAATCCGGATCCATGGATGCCTATTCCAGGCTGGAAGCGCTGGTCAGTGAGAAAAAATTAACGGTGGGAGAGATCACCGATGAGCACCAGGGCCTGATCATGCTGGCAGGGCGGCATGTGGTGGATTTACCTGAAAGCGGGCTGAAACCTGCCTTCCTGCGAATACTGATGGAACAAAGGCCCGGGATGATGAACGATCTGGATGACCGTGACAGGGAGTCCATCACCCAGGATTTATTGCGGGCAAAAGGACAGCTGCAGGAAAACACCATCGACAGGATAATCGGGAACACAAGGGATGAAGCTTCCTTTGCCAGCTTCTGTCAGTCTGTCAACCTGGAAAACCTGGATGAGGCTGCGAAACAGAAAGCCATTGATCTTGTACTGAATTTCAGGGCAGCAGGGGAGGATGAGGCTCCACTGTTTTCAGGGATACTTGACCGCCCAGGCTATTTTCATGCCCTTCTTCGCAACAGGGAGTTATTCCTGGCCCTGATTCATGCTCCCGCGTACGCTGGATTGCTTGCATCGGAAGAAAATAAAAAATTATTTTATATCCTGCTGGAATCGCATCGACTGACTGACGATGAGATCAGGGCCCAGCCTTCAGAAGCCATCCGGAATTATGCCGGCCACCTGGGGAAATTAAGTGTCACCATGAGTGCCGATGCATTCGGGGAATGGGTGAATGAGCATGGTTATCCTGAGGGATTATTACTCCGGGAGTTCAGGGATATCAGGATCAGGGCCATGATCCTGAATGATTGGCTCAGTACCAGGGAGCCACTGATGAATGTCAGCAGTTCCATGATACAGGAGGTAGTTTGTTCGGCCAGTGAATCAGGGGCATTGCTGGCGACCTGTCCAAAGGACAAGATGGAACTACTCTTCCAGGCCATTACCGATCTGGCTGAAAGGAAAGACAGGGTACTGGACAAGGCAATAACGAATGCCCTGCAGGATTCCGTGTTCTTTTCCAGGATTCCCGCATGGATCATCCAGGAAATAGCGGACAGGGATCGGGATTCCAGCATATTGCTGAACCCTGCAGCACAGGACAAGCTGCGCATGCTGGATCAATGGAAGGAAGAACTGAAAGATGCCGATCGGGGAAATCTGTCTCCCCCTCAGCAACAGGCCAGACTGGAATCACTGCTGGAATTATCAAAAGCCATTGGCATTGACAGGCATCTATTGCAAACCATCCAGGCAAGCCTTGTCCATCAGCCAGTCATGCAATCAGACTTATACCATCGGCTACTGGAAATAAGGCCTTCATTGTTGTCAGACACAGACAGGAGGAACATCAATACAAGAATACAGGAGATTGAAAATAAACTGCCCCTTGACCGGTCTCCTTCCCATGATGCAGCACTGAGAAGAATTGAAAATGACAGGGACAGCATCACGGGTTCTGAATTAATGCAATTTGTCAGGGAATTTGGCGAGCCGATGCGGCAGGTGATCAGGGACGAAAAACTGGATGATGTGCTTCTTTATGCGGAACAGCTTGAAAAGCTTTGGCAGCCGTTAAAGGACAAGGCCCTGGTGCTTGAAGAAAAGGAAATAGAAAAACCAGCAGCCCAGGAGGAAATCAATGCTTTCTGGGAAGCATTGTCCAGCATCAATCCAGGCAGCCTGTCAAACCAGGCAATCACCTTCCAGCTGTATTCTTCCCTGCATGCCCATCATCCATCCGATCTGGTACTGCCTTATCTCGAGGCATACCCAAAGGAAAACGCCAGCAACCTGTTATTATGGGCAATCAAACTGGCACAAGGCGATGCAGGGGAAATTCAGGACAGGATTACTGGATGGCGGGAAAATATTGACTGGGAAGAGGTGAAACCGCTCCTGGTGGAATCATGGGCAGCAGGGGAGATAACATTTGATGAACTGGATGGTTTGTTTGACCAGCCGCATATTGGCGAACTTGTCCCTGCCCTGATTGATCAATCATCCCGGCTATCAGGGGAGCGAATGGATGACCTGATCAATGACCCTTTATTTGTCGACGCAATCAACGAAAGGCTGGCTAGCCAGGGCAGTTCCTTTCGATGGCCTTCCGAACGCCTGGACAGGGAAAGTAACCTGGTTTGCCAGGCCGTCATCCATCGCAAGCTATCGCTGGAAGGCATGCTTGATTTAAGCGACAGTGATCTGGATAAATTAAATCACCCTGCCATTCAGGACCATCTTCAGCAGCAGTTAAGAATCCCGTCCTTCAAACTTTCAGAATTACTCGAATTTCCTGGTGACCTTGAAAGTTTTCCCCGAAGGAACGATCCGTCACCGCCGATAATGGATGATTTACCCAGCGATCTACAACTGCCAATGGATGAATTGCCAATGGAAGGCCCATCGCAAAGTGCCTTTCAAAAAAATGAAAAACCAGGAGGCCGCGCCTTGTGCATGGTGGATTTATTGGGAAGCATTACGGGAGATGAGAAATGGACAAGGGATTTCTGTGAAAAGCATCATTTACAGATTGAGAAAAATGCAGCCAATCCATCAGCCAGGATGACCTTTGTATCCCGTGATCCAGATTGTCGTATTGTTCTGACAAAAAACAAGATCGGGTTTTCACGGATGCCTGGTCACGAAGAGATGAGAATTTCAGTACCCATCATGGTGGATATCTATATCAGGGGTATCAGGGATAATCACGCTGAACTCCGGCATGTCTGCGGGTGTGCTGATCCCGTTGTACTGGATTACATGGAAAGGACATTGGCAGGGAAATTGCTTGAGCAGGGAAGAACCAGGGATAAGATAAATGGCAAGGGCATTCATGAAATTCTTGATCCTCCCATCAAACAGGAAAAAGCCCGGCATCCACACATAAGTTGACGGTAATCAACAGGGCTATCAGGTGTAAAATCCCGCGCAATCACTTGCGCGGGATAATTGGATTTGATCATCAGGAATTTTTGTTGTAATCCACCAATTCAATGGTAAATATCAATGTCTGGTTTGGTCCAATAACGGGTGGTGCACCTGCTGCCCCATAAGCGAGATTGGCAGGAATATAAACTTCCCACACAGAACCTTTCTTCATTTTCATCAAGGCTTCGGAGAAACCAGGAATGACACCGCCGACTGGAAATGACACTGGTGTACCTTTCGAACTATCGAAAACCTTGCCATCCACAAACTTGCCCGTGTAATTAACTTTCACCACATCATTTGCACCAGGTGTGGCATCTGGATTTCCTGGATCACCACTACCATTCTTGATCACCTTGTATTGCAATCCATCTGGCAAACTCACCACTCCTGGCTTTGTTTTATTTGTTGCAAGGAAGGCTGCACCATCATTTGTACTAGTTTGCATTTGCATTTGATTTCCTGTAGTTTGTCCAGCTGTTTGATTATCGATGGCATAAGCACTTGCACCCATTAATCCGCAACCAGACAGCAGCGCAGCAAAAATCACTTTTGTTGCCTTGTATTTCATGAATATTCTCCTTAATTCAAGATAATGACTAGCCATTTGAAAGTAAAAAAACAACAACGAGCGGTAAATCATACTAATATCATTAGACTCTGTTTACAATTGAAATTCTCGAACTTGCAGCGATTCACCCCCATATCGCTGATATAATAAACCTGTATAACAATAAACAAGGAGTGCTTCTATGCGTAGTCTTCATTTTGCTCTCTCACTTCTTCTCTTATCGCTTGTCACACTCGTACTAAGTTCCTGTTCATCCATGCCTGGCAGTGGATATGTTGATGGCGGCTCATATGGCTATAACACTGCTCCACAGGATTATTCATCACGCCTCTCTCCCACGATTGCCAGCAATGAAAAAACTGTCGTGGTTGATCCGCGCTCCCACGCATGGGGCGCTTACGAAAATGGCAGTCTGGTAAGATCAGGCCAGGCAACAGCAGGTTCAGGCTGGTGTCCTGATCTAGGCCGTCCCTGCCGTACCTCCACAGGATCCTTCCGCATCCAGTCACTTGGTGCCGCTGATTGCAAATCCAAAATCTTCCCCAAGCCAAAAGGCGGTGCGCCCATGCCTTATTGCATGTTCTTTAATGGCGGACAAGCCCTGCATGGCACAGCCGATGGTGAAGTAGTGGACGGGAATATTAGTCATGGATGTGTGCGCATGCATGTTGCCGATGCTGAATGGATTCGTTTTAATTTCGCCAATGTTGGCACAAGAGTGGTTGTAAGACCGTATAATTAATCGTTTCATAAAAAAACCCTCTCTCAAGGAATATTTCCACAACGAGAGAGGGTTTTTTATTTAGTAGAAGGTTCAATCACGAGGATAAAATATCGGCCAAGCTGCATTCTTGCCCTGCATGCCTGATGACACTAGCCCTGAAGGACTGGTATCAGCCTGTTCTTCCAGCACCTGAACATTTTCCTTGGGCAAGTCTTCAATAACAGTGGCAGGTCCATACTGTTTTTTCCAGATTTCATCAATGTCCTGTTGTTCCATCGAGATGCTGCCCATTAATACCGCACCTATTTCTGTACTGACACGCGGCGAAAATATGTGACCTTCAACATGACCAGTTTTTTTAACATTGACCTTGTCAGCATAAATATTGCCGGCAAGCCTGCCATAATGCACCAGGGTTTTCACAAAAATATTCCCATGGATTTCTGAATGGGCACCCACACCAAGACAGGCATTTTTAAAATAAATCACGCCATCAACATGACCCAGAATGATAATGTCACCTTCAGATCCGGAACCTTCTGATCCTTCCTCATCTGCTTCCCCAGTAGTCAATTGACCCTTGATTACCATGGTTTCACCAAGAATGGAGCGTTTTGCATGCTGTGCAGCCTTTGCAAAATTATCTTCAACTGAAAATGCAGCAGGTTCTTTACTGGTTTCTGTCTCTTCACGCAAATCGGGAAGCAGAAAGGTTTCTGCATGCGGGACCTCACGATCCTTTTTGAATATGAATCCAAATACTGAATTCCTTGCATGATGTTCATCCAGGTCAGATGCAACATATTGCTTGAAAACATCCTGTTTTTGCATATCAATGCTGCCCTTGATATAGGCACCATCCTCAATATGCACATCACCTGCAAAAATATTGCCAATGACACGACCTGTTTTTGTCACAATTACCTGATCACTTGCATAAAGGTCACCCAATACTTCGCCACTGACAACAATTATTTTGGCAAAAATATTGGCCTGAATATATCCGCTCGGACCCACTTCCAGTTTATTCATTTTAAGCGCGATGGTTCCCTCAACCTTTCCATCAATGAAAACATCCTCCCTCGCAGAAATATCTCCCTTGCAATGAAGATTGCTGCCAAGTGAAGATCCTGATGCGACTTGTTGTTCTGAATTAGCTGTTGCGGGTGGGGTTGGTAACTGAGCGTGATCCTGATTCAAACCTTCTGTGATTTCCATAAAAATCCCTTTTAGTTGAATTCACCCAACTAGCATAGGGTAAACAAGGATCTGCGGTCAAGCGCAGGAGCGATAGCAATGACGGACGGAAGCATGTACTTCCCACATGAATTATGCGTTAATTATTTCTGGTAACTTCCAAGGATGGAGACACCCAGGTGACAACCGCAGAATTTCTGGCAAGCATCCCCGTTTTTTCTTCCCTTACCTCTTCCCAGTTAAAGGAATTGGCCGATCACTGGAAGGTAGTTGAAAAAAATTACCATGAAATCATTTTTAACAAGGGTGATTTCGCCAATACGATTTATCTTGTCCGGGAAGGAGGCGTTACCATCAGCATTAATACCTTCCATGATGAAACCCTGGTGCTTTCACATCTTGGGAAAGGGGAAATGTTTGGTGAATTAACCCTGTTTGAACTCAGCAAAAGAACTGCAACTGCATCTGCCTCCAGCAAAACCATACTCCTTGAAATGTCCCATGATACCTTCATTCATTTTCTTAAAAAATTTCCTCAAGTTGCCATTAATCTGCTCGCCATTCTGAGCAATCGCCTGAAAGACACCAATGAAATTCTCGAGCAGCAAGTCACACGCAACGTCAATGAGGAAATTGAAACTGAACTCACTTTTGCGGACAGGGCCGCTGACAAATGTTCAGCATTTATTGGCAGCTGGACCTTTATTTTTATTTTTATTGTCGTCCTTGTTGTCTGGATCACCCTGAATACCTATGCCATCCTGTTTCAGCCGCGCGATCCCTATCCCTACATCCTGCTCAATCTGGTTCTTTCCTGTCTTGCTGCCATACAGGCACCCGTCATCATGATGGGTCAGGGCCGGCAGTCAAAGAAGGATAAAATCGCAGCGGAACTCGATTACAAAAATAATTTAAAGGCTGAAGTGCAAATTGAAGAAATCATGACCAAGCTGGATCAGGTATTGAGTAAATTAAAGGGAACAGGGGCTTAAACCTGTCATGTGCTCGCGTACGCATATTGGACAAGCGTCCTGCTTCTTGTATAATGAGCCTTAATTCAAGCTACAGTTTCGTAGCTCTTCCGGGAGGAAAAAAATGAAAAAGAATCTAATTATCATCACTGCCTTGCTTAGTTTCAGCGCCAGCTCTTTCGCAGAAAATCAATCAACCGGATTCAGCAAGAACTCTCCCAGGCTAAATGCCCTCGGTTCAGCCTTCAAAAATAATGGCACCATGCTTGCAGCGAAGATTGATCCCAGGGACATCACCATGGGTTATGCCGGTCAGGATGTGTCAAACGGACGCCCTGTTCTGCACGCTTAAGCCTCTCCTCCAGCAAGACACGCCGCTACTGGTGCGAATGTGCGGCGATGTATTCTGCAGGGACCATGTAATTGCAATGCCTCAACATGCGCAGCCGTCGGATATCCCTTGTGTTTCGCAAATCCATAGGCTGGATATTTCCGATCCAGCATCATCATGATCCGGTCACGCAAGACTTTTGCCACAATGGATGCAGCACTGATGACAGCTTCAGTCGCATCACCCCCGATAATGGCTTCTGCAGGACAGCTTAATGATGGACATCGATTTCCATCAATCAGGGCTAGCCCAGGGAAAACAGGAAGCCGCTCGACCGCACGTTTCATGGCAAGCAGGGAAGCCTGCAGGATATTGATCTGGTCAATTTCCCCTGCTGTTGCCCTTGCCGCAGACCAGGCAAGCGCATGCTGACGAATTTGCTGAAACAGGGATTCACGTTGTCGTTCGGAGAGTTTTTTGGAATCGGCAAGACCCAAGATTGGATGCCGGGGATCAAGAATCACTGCCGCCGCAATCACTGGTCCTGCAAGCGGCCCGCGTCCTGCTTCATCCACACCAGCGATGAGCTGCGTCCTTGTTTTTTGATTCATATCATCCTTGAGTTTTTAGTTTATCAAGCACCATTAAGGACTCGGCTCCCTTCTCCCGGAGCGCTTTTCGTGCTCCGGGAGAAGGGCCGGGGATGAGGGTCTGGAATGTGCAGATTACTTAATTTAGTAATTTGCTACCTAATCACCCTCACCCCCTGCCCCTCTCCCATCGCTGAGAAGCGCGATGGGAGAGGGGATCAGAGCCTCTACACACACTCCAATTCATTCACTGGCTTTTCAAGCACATGCTTGACCACAAAACGTGGTCTTTTGCGTACTTCCTGGTAAATGCGTCCCACATACTCACCCACCACGCCCAGACCAAACAGGACGATGCCCAGCAGGAAAAACATAATGGCAAACAGGGTGAATACTCCTTCCACTTCTGGCCCGTGAATCACACGGCGCAGGATGAGAAAAATCACAAAACCAAAACTGCAGAGGGAAATCAGCAGTCCGATCATGGTAAATACCTGCAGGGGAAAAACGGAAAATCCCGTCACCAGATCGAAGTTGTAACGAATAAGCTTGTACAGGTTGTAACTGGAAGAACCTGCAGATCTTTCCGCATGCGCCACCCCCACTTCAGTGGGACGGGCAGCATAAGTGAGAGCGAGTGCGGGAATAAAGGTACTGCTTTCTCCGGTCGATGCCATCAGGTCCACAATATTGCGATGATAGGCACGCAGCATGCAGCCTTCATCCTGCATCTTCAGTTTTGGCATCATGAAAGCCCGAATCCGGTTATGCCATCTGGAAACCTGCAATCTCCACCAGGAATCCTGGCGGTTTTCACGCCAGGTATTGACCACATCATGTCCTGCTTCCATCGCTGCCACCAGCTTGTGAATTTCTTCCGGCGGATTCTGCAAATCTGCATCCATGGTGATAATGATTTGACCGCGCACCCGTTCAAATCCAGCCATGATGGCCATGTGCTGGCCAAAATTGCCATTAAATTCGATCACGCGAATTTGCTCAGGACGACGTTCATGCAATTCCTGCAGAATTTGTGCTGATTTGTCAGTGCTGCCATCATTGATCAGAATGATTTCAAAGGATCTTCCTATCCTGTCGAGGGAAGTCGTCAGACGATCATACAATTCCTCCAGTACTTCTTCTTCATTGTGGACAGGAATGACAATGCTGATATATGGGTGTTGCGGCATCGTGATTAACCTCGTTAAGGTGAATATTCATCAAACAAGACTGATACAAAATACAAACTGCGCGGCATTATAACCTCACCACACTTCAAGATGCGAGTTTTTGAGGTTATGATTTAGGGCCTGCCGTCAACCTCAACAGGCTGAAACCCATGAATGCCAAAACCGTACAGGAAATCTTTCTGCGTTTTCGGAAAGCAAACCCCAAACCCACTACCGAACTTGTCTATCACAATCATTTTGAATTACTGATTGCGGTCATCCTGTCTGCGCAAGCCACTGATAAATCCGTCAACAAGGCAAGCGCAGGCTTGTTTCGTCTTGCCAATACACCGGAAAAAATGCTGGCGCTTGGTGAAAGCGGCTTGAGGGAACACATCAAAACCATTGGTCTTTATAAAGCCAAGGCAAAATACATTATTGGCGCCTGCAAAATGCTGGTTGAGCAATTCAAATCCAGGCTCCCGCATGATCGTGAAGCACTGCAATCCCTGCCAGGCGTTGGACGCAAGACTGCCAATGTCATCCTCAACACCTGCTTTGGCGAAGCTGTCATTGCTGTGGATACGCATATCTTCCGGGTTGCCAATCGGACTGGATTGGCAAAGGGAAAAACACCACTTGCCGTAGAACAGCAACTCATGCGAGTCATTCCAGAAAAATTCAAAAAGCATGCACATCACTGGCTGGTTTTGCATGGCCGCTATACCTGCATTGCGCGCAAACCCAAATGCCCGGATTGCATCATCAATGACTTGTGTGAATACAAGCACAAGACACCGGGGTAATTGCTAAAAGTAATAATCAAACTGCGCCGTCACAGCATTATCACACCTGCCTGACTGCGAAGGAACTGCAGTATCCCCAGCGCCTGTGGCCACAGCACTGGCGGCATACTCACGATCATGCCTGAGTTCAAGACTCTGCAAGGTGTTTCTCCACCAGGAAGTATTGAATACCAGCGATTCACGCACGTTCGGAATACCCATGGCAAGCGACTGATTGGAATTTCCATAGCCGATACCAATGGAGCTTGGCCTGTCAAACATGGAAAATGAAAATGCCGCTTCAAGATCAAGCGCACTTGGCTTGGCAGCGTGATTATTGTAGGACATATCCATTGGGCTAAACCGGTTTGATGCAATGATATATTCCGCAATCAGGTTGATATGCTTGCCCACTCCCAATGAAGCGCGAAGATCATAAGCAGGAACCCGATGATTAATCCGCTCAAAATTCTGAAAATCAGTACCGAGCTGCATGCCGCCAGAATCTGCAATATTGGCGATCACACCGCCGCCCACGTTACCCGTCAGCAAACCAAAATCAAACATGTATCCCAGATTGATACCGCCATTTTGAACCAGGGGAACAGAACCGACATGGGAATCACCACGGAAAGCATAGACAGAGCCATAAAATGAATTCTTGCTCTGCTGCACCCAGCCGAGCTCAAGTGCACGCACCTTGGTCCTGGCCAGCAGTTTGGTCAGGACATCACTGACCATGACGGTGGAATAAGTTCCAAAGGGCGCATAAAACTGACCGAAAGTGAAATACATCGGCGAACAGGTAAAATTACCCAGGGTCACAAATGCCTTGTTCACCAGCACACGTGAATTGCCGACGCGATAATTGCTGGTTGACACAAAGACATCCTGCATGGGAGTGCCATTGTTATAACTCAATTCCACAAATCCCAGAATCCAGTCTGAAGGTCCGAAAATGGTGGTATCCAGCGAAACATTGGTGACGTCAATATCCGTTGTGCTGGGTGAGCCGCCATGTCTGGTGGCATTTGCCTGACCTTCAATCACACCGCTTAACAAGACATGTGAATGGGTTGGCTGCAAGCCACTTTCACCCAGTGTTGCATTCAACTGGTTGATAATATTTTTACGAATATTTAATAATTGCGCATCGGTATTGACGTTGGGACTGTTGACGATCAGGCTGGTTCCTGAAAAAGTGATGGGCACACCAATATAGGGCCCTGATGAAACATAGGCCTGTCCTGGCACATCTGGATCAAAAGGCAAATACTGCTGCAAACCATCGTCAGAATATGAACCGCTTTCGTTATGAGTTTTTTTATTCCTGCTGCTGACGACCTTGCTGCTGTCATTGCCTGACTGACGCTTTAATGCAGCCACTTCCTTTTGCAAGGTTTTTATTTCTGACTGGAGGGTCTGGTTACTGACAGCCTGTGCTGCTGGCATGAAAAATCCTGACAATAACAAGCTCACCGCCAGGGGTTTTAATTTGAACTTCATGATGACTCCTTTTTTTTATGATTTCTTCAGTGTTATTTTTGGCGTCATCCCTTACTTACATGCAATCTTGCATCCATGCCCTATCCAAAGCAGACGGGAAAACTATCAAAAACATTTTGTTATTACAAGGAAATAATGGAGACCATCATTTCACAAACACTGGACTCGCCCCTCAGCTCTCCAGTAAACTTGCATGTCGCTTAACAATCTCGATGACACCCCATATGAAAACTGCCATTGCTGCTGCCCTGCTCGGAATCATCCTGACGTTTGCATTCGCACCCTGTGAAATTTTTCCACTGGGCCTGCTTTCCATGACAGGTCTGCTTGCACTCTGGATCCAATCCCCATCCGCCAAAAGGGCATTCTGGTCTGGGTATTGTTTTGGTCTTGGCTTCTTTGGTTTCGGCGTCTACTGGGTCTTCATCAGCATTCATGTCTTTGGTGATGTCCCCATTCCACTCGCCATCCTGATTACCTCCGGCATGATTGCCATTCTTTCCCTGTTTCCAGCCTGCACAGGCTATCTGCTAAACCGCAATTTTCCCCTGCCCACCACAGCAAAACTGGTCTATGCCTTTCCAGCCATCTGGGTATTCATGGAATGGCTGAGAAGCATGTTCTTTTCCGGTTTTCCCTGGCTTTTGCTCGGTTATAGTCAAACCAACTCCCCATTAAAAGGCTATGCACCCATTCTGGGCGTTTATGGCATCAGTCTTGCCATTTGCATCGGCAGCGGATTACTGCTGAATGCCTTTTTCAGGTATCAGCAAAAAAACTTTAAATCCCTTTGCCAGAACTTGCTTGCCCTCGTGCTGATCTTTCTGCTGGGCGGCTTATTCAGCCTGATTCCCTGGACAATCAGGGAAGGAAAGCCGCTGACTGTTTCCCTGGTACAAGGCAATATCCCGCAAACCACCAAATGGTCGCCTGACTATTTGCAATCATCCGTGACGACCTACACCACACTGACTGAAGCCCTGTGGGGCAAGCGCGATATCATCATCTGGCCAGAAACCGCCCTTCCCCTTCCACTGCAAAATGCGGAAACCCTGATCAATGAGCTCGATGAAAAAGCGCGGAACAGTCATTCTGCACTCATTCTGGGCATTCCCATTCGTACACCTGATGATAAGAGTTATTACAATTCCATTGTCACGCTGGGAGCAGATAAAGGTGTTTATTCCAAACGTCATCTTGTCCCTTTTGGCGAATACACTCCCTTTGCCAGTATTCTTGCAAACCCACTCCAGTTCATGGATATACCGGTATCAGAAATGACAGAAGGCAGCCTGAACCAGTCACCACTCATGCTTGGCAAGATAAAAATCCTTCCCTCGATTTGCTATGAAATTGCCTTTCCACTCCTGATTCGCTCACCGGACAAATCCATCAACATGCTGCTCGTTGTCACCAATGATGCCTGGTTTGGCAATTCCAGTGCAGAACCACAGCATTTGCAAATGGCTGCCATGCGGGCCCTGGAATTTGGCAAACCTGTTTTATTCGTCAGCAATGACGGCATTACTGCCATCATCAATCAGCATGGACAGGTCGAAGCCAGTATCCCCAGGGGACAAGCCATGGTATTAAATGGCAGCGTTCAACCCATGTATGGCGTCACCCCCTGGCTAATCAATGGCATGGATCCGGTATTATTTATTTTTATTTTATTTATTGTCCTTGCTGTCATTGCCGATAAAAAAACAGAACGGGTAAATAATCAACCTATAAACGAAAATGAGTACAAGAATGGAAGAACCATATAATCCGCAAGAAATTGAAGCCAGTGCACAGCGCTACTGGCATGATAAAAATTGTTTTCAGGTAGTTGAGGATGTCAACCGCGAAAAATTTTACTGCCTCTCCATGTTTCCCTATCCAAGCGGCAGTGCACACATGGGGCATGTGCGCAATTACACGATTGGTGATGTCATTGCACGTTATCAAATCATGCTGGGAAAAAATGTGATGCAGCCCATGGGATGGGATGCCTTTGGCCTGCCAGCAGAAAATGCTGCCATCAAGAATAAAATTCCACCTGCTGCATGGACACGACAAAATATCGAAGCCATTCGCAAGCAACTCATGCAGCTTGGTTTCGCCTATGACTGGAGTCGTGAACTCGCCACCTGTGATCCATCGTATTATCACTGGGAACAATGGTTTTTCCTGCGTCTTTTCAAAAAAGGCATGGTTTACAAAAAAAATGCGGAAGTGAACTGGGACCCTGTTGATCAAACCGTGCTTGCCAATGAACAAGTCGTCAATGGCCGCGGCTGGCGTTCAGGCGCCCTGGTTGAAAGACGTGAAATTCCCCAATGGTTCCTGAAAATCACTGCCTATGCTGAAGAATTGCTGCATGATCTCGACAAACTGGAACACTGGCCGCATCAGGTCAAAACCATGCAGCGCAACTGGATAGGCCGCTCAGAAGGCGTGGATATCAGCTTCACTGTAAAACAGCATGATCCCATTACCATCTTCACCACCTGTCCTGATACCCTGTATGGCGTCACCTATATTGCACTTGCACCACAGCATCCCCTTGTCAGGCAATTGGCTGAAACCAATCCTGCGCTAAAGGCATTTGTTGAAGAATGCAGGAATATCAAGGTTGCAGAAGCCGAGCTTGCCACGATCGAAAAACATGGCATGCCGCTTGGCATCACCGCGCATCATCCACTCAGCAATCATGAAATTCCTGTCTGGGTCGCGAATTTTGTACTCATGGAATATGGCGCAGGCGCCATCATGGCTGTACCCGCCCATGACCAGCGTGATTTTGAATTTGCCACGAAATATCAACTCCCCATCCGGCAAGTACTGAACTCAGCGGATGGATCAGACTGGAGTATCAGCGAACGGGCAATGCCAGGTCCTGGCATATTGGTGGATTCCGAGGAATTCACTGGACTCAGTTCACAGCAGGCATTCAATGCCATTGCCGCCCATCTTGAAGCGCTTAATCTCGGCCAGCGCAAAACAAATTACCGCCTGCGTGACTGGGGAGTATCCCGCCAGCGCTACTGGGGTGCGCCCATTCCCATCATCAATTGCCCCCATTGCGGTGCTGTACCTGTTCCTGACAAGGATTTGCCTGTCCTCCTGCCAGAGGATGTGGAATTTACAGGTGTTACCACACCCCTGAAATCCATGCCATCCTTTTATCAGACTAGCTGTCCCAAATGCCAGCAACCGGCAGAACGTGAAACGGATACCTTTGATACCTTCATGGAATCCTCCTGGTATTACGCACGTTTTGCCTGCAAGAAACAAAATAAAAGCATGCTGGATGGACGCGCCAATTACTGGCTGCCAGTCGATCAGTACGTCGGCGGCATTGAACATGCTGTCCTTCATCTTTTGTATGCGCGCTTCTTTCACAAGCTCATGCGTGATGAAGGCCTGCTAAATAGTGATGAGCCTTTTACCCGCCTGCTCTCCCAGGGCATGGTGTTAAACAAGGGCGCAAAAATGTCGAAATCCAGGGGAAATGTCGTCGACCCGCAGCCGCTTATCGCGCGCTATGGCGCAGATACAGTACGACTTTTCATGATGTTTGCCGCACCGCCTGAGCAAAGTCTTGAGTGGTCTGACAGCGGCGTGGAAGGTGCGTACCGGTTTTTAAAACGTCTGTGGGCCTATGCTCATGACGTGCAGGAAATCATGCGCAAATACAATCGCCTGCCCAAAGCCAGCCTGAAAAACATGACAAACTGGGAAGAGGCAGATGCTGCGCAGACAGATATTCTGCGCCAGATTTATGAAATCCTCGATCAGGCAAAATTCGATTATGAACGCCAGCAATACAATACCGTTGTTTCCGGCTGCATGAAGATACTGAATTTGCTGGGCAAGATTCCTCAATGTTCTGCAGGGACAGATATCCATGAAATCGTCATCTACAAGGGACTTGGCATCCTGCTGAGATTGCTTGCACCCATTACCCCGCATATCACGCATCAGTTATGGCAGGATCTTGGCTATGAAGACATCATCCTGCATGCCTCCTGGCCGAAATCCAGTTCCATTGTCTTCAGGGTGGATACGATTGAAATGGTGGTGCAAATCAATGGCAAGTTAAGAAGCCGCGTGCGCGTGCCGCAAGGTGCAGCGAAGGACCTCATTGAAAAAACCGTCACGGATGATGACAAGGTAAGACAGGCACTGGATGGCAAGATGATCAAAAAAATTATCATCGTCCCTGCGAAGCTGGTGAATGTGGTGACGGGGGAATAATGAAAATGTTTTGTTTAAACCATGATGCAACGCAAGAAGGCCTTCCCCCCGCTTACCCTGAGGGGAAGGCCTTCTTCCACAGCCTCATTTTTCTATCCATGAGCCTGCTACTCACCAGCTGCGGCTTTCACCTGCAAGGCGAAAAACAACTGGCAGCGCCGCTCAACCGCATGTACCTGCAAACACCTGATCCTTATGGGCAGCTTGCACGCAGCCTCAGGGATTATCTCAAAATATCACGCGTACAACTGGTTCCAAAGGAAGAAGCATCCAGCATTCT
>Ga0207104_1129_pt1 | contig 18369 bp, 21 predicted proteins | sample Alteio_BWMinHeat_79_FD_153538 | JGI IMG/M metagenome (GOLD analysis project Ga0207104, IMG submission 153538) | Enriched cells from forest soil in Barre Woods Harvard Forest LTER site, Petersham, Massachusetts, United States -... | ecosystem: Environmental > Terrestrial > Soil > Temperate forest >...
CTACTCGCCCATGTGGCTTTTTGTATCCCATTTGTGGTATTAACGGTTTATAGTCGAATTGTATCTTTTGATGAATATATTTTTGAAGCGGCAAAAGATTTGGGCGCGCGCGATTTCACGATTTTAACACGCGTTATTTTACCGTTATTGTGGCCTGCTTTACTATCAGGTTGGTTATTAAGTTTTACTTTATCCATCGATGATGTATTAATTAGTTATTTTGTGGCAGGTCCTGATTTTGATATTTTACCTTTAAAAATTTATTCAATGGTGCGACTTGGTGTTAAACCTGAAATTAACGCACTTTGCACTATCACCTTTGCTTTAACTTTATTACTAATTATTCTTTCCCAATTTTTCTTAAGGAAAAAACCGTGAGATTTTTTTTTGGATTTTTCTTAACGTTTTGGTTTTTGTCGGGATTTGCCAACGAAAATATTTTAAATGTTTACACGTGGTCAGAAGAAATTCCTGAAAAAATTATCAAGCAATTCGAAAAAGAAACCGGCATTGAAATCAATTATTCTTCTTTCGACAGCAATGAAATTATGTTCGCCAAGCTTCGCACGAATCGAAAAGGATATGATGTCGTTGAGCCCTCTAGTTATTACATCGAACGAATGCAGCGACAAAATATGCTTCAGGTATTGGATAAAACGCAGTTACCGAATTACAAAAATTTGGATCCATTTTTTTTAAATCAAAGTTATGATCCGGATTCTAAATACAGCGTTCCATTTTTGTGGGGTGTGACAGGTATTGTGATTAATACCGATTATTATAAACCAGAAGATGTGAAGCGCTGGTCGGATTTTTTATCTCCCAAATTTTTTAATCAATTAATGCTGCTCGATGAAGCACGCGGTGTATTTTCACCTGCTTTACGTATGCTCGGCTATTCTGTGAATGATACAGATCCCACACATTTACAGTCTGCTTTTCACAAATTAAAACAACTTCTCCCGAACGTGCGTCTATTTAATAGTGATGCCGCCGTGTCGATTTTAATTGACGAAGATGCGAATATTGGCATGGCCTGGAATGGTGATATCGTTAAAGCCGTTCATGAAAATCCTAAATTACAATTTATTTTCCCAGAAGACGGTTTTGAAATGTGGGTGGATAATTTTGTCATTTTAAAAGATGCGCCACATAAAAAAAATGCTTATCGTTTTTTAAATTTCTTATTACGCCCCGATATTGCAATGGCCGTTAGTCTTGAAGTCACCTATGCGACCGCCAATGCGGAGGGACGTAAATTGCTCCCTTCTAAGTTGAAAGATAATCCCATTCTTTATCCCTCGTATGCCGTTTTAAAAAAAGGAGAATTTCAATCTGACATTGGCGACGATGCCGCGGGATTGATTGAAAAATATTGGGAGTTGTTGAAGATGGGGGGGTGATCTTGGTTAGCATTACTTGGATGGATTTTAATTTTATAAAATGGAGAATTTATGGTTTGTCATGTATGCCTAGAGCCTAACACCAACTACGAACAAATAGAAAATTTTACTAGGTATAGATGTGGAACATATCAGTTAAGAATTATTAATCCACCAAGAATAACAAACGAATCATGTCGTTACATTGTTAGCGGACATATTCGAGAAAATCAAAGTCCTCACAAACCATTCGAACTCACGCAAGCTATTATTGATAGATTAGAAACTATGCCTAAACCCACCTTTGAACACAATGTGATTAGATTAATGCGTTATATTGAATTTAAAACTACTTATTATGGAGAACCAATTGAAATTGATACACGCAATTTCTCAAGTACTCCTGAGTTAATTGCTATTTGTTATGCACACACTATAAATGAAGTAGATTTTCTACGGCGTTATCTTTATTTAGAAAAACTAATATCAGAGGAAAAAGGTGGTTTTTACGCATTAACTTTCAAAGGATTTAAATATCTAGAATCTCTAAAAAATAATATTAATTCTGATTTATGCTTCTGCGCTATGTGTTTTGATGAAGACTGCAAAGGGATTTTTGATGATCTCCTTGAACCCGCCGTTAGAAATGCGGGTTGGAATATCCAAAGAGTTGATCAAACTCACTATCATGAAGGTGTGATGGATCAAATCATAACACTGATAAGAGAAAGTAAATTTGTTATTGCTGATCTTACAAAAAACAAAAAAGGTGTTTATTTTGAAGCAGGTTTTGCCAAAGGGTTTGGTAAAGAAATCATTTTTACATGTAAAGAGGAAGATATGAAGGAATTACATTTTGATGTTCGACATTATAATTTCTTAGTATGGTCTGATAAAGATTTAGAAAAAGGAAAAAAAGAATTAAAAGCGAGAATTACCGCTACTATAGGGTACGGTCCTCATAAAAAAATAGATGGACCTTTAAAAATGGCCATTAATCAATAAATTCCATTATAATTTTTTTACAGGAATTTCGTCAGGATTCAGCCAAAAAACTTCGCCATTTTTTGAACCGCATACAGGATTTCCGGCTTGTTTATGCTTCAACAGAGCCTCATTGATCGCAAGTTGAAGAATTTCAAGAACTTTTTGGGGGTCATTCATAACTTTAAAAATTTTGTCTTCATCTTTTTTTGGGTTCATTGTATACCTCGTTTAATCTTTTCCAAAAAATATGGTTTTGAATCTCTAAAACATCTTTAATTTTAGATGCAATTGAAGTCGGATTGCCTACATTTGTATTATCGTACATTTGCCAGGAATCCGCTATAGGTAAATATAAATGGAAGAAATTTTTAAGACCTCCGCTATATCGCCTCCGAATGGTTTCTTCTGGGACAAAATGACCTCCCATTTTCACCCTTTCATTTACACGCGAAACAGCAAGATTAGAACAATCTAAAGCTAGAAAAATAAGATGAAAAAAATAACCGTCTTTCTTAAGATTCTTAATCCATGGCGCAAAAGAACGACTCGCTAAAGTAGTTTCGAAAGCAAAATTTTCCTTATTGGATGCTAAAAAATGCATTCTTTGAAGCATAGCTCTCCCGGCTTGGATCGCAGCTTTTTCAGGTGCAAAAGCACTAAGACCAGCCGCAATAGTATCAGCATTAACAAAATGACTTATTTCTAGGCTTTTATTTAATAATATGGGGGCAGTTGTAGTTTTACCTGCACCATTAGGTCCTGCAATAACAATAATATGCGGCATTACTCACCTATTTACATTCGTGATTATTATGATTTTCCTCAAATTCGTAAGCAATAACTCGCTTGATAGCGGTTGCCTCTGTTGTTTCTAATATTCCCTCTTCTTCTAAAAAACTATCTAGAGTTGAACCGCGATGCTTTTTCGTTGGTTGGACAATCTCATCAACTTTTTTGGAATCAGTCATAATTTCACCATTACCTTAAAATGCACCTTTTTTAACTTTTGAATGATATGAAAGATCATAAATAATGATTTACTCGTAGGATTACCATTTGGACTTAACATTCTCATAATACTTTTTGGATTTTTTTCCATAAATTTCGCAAGTACTTCGAAAGTTATTGTTGCGTTAATATAATCACGAAGAATTGCTTTTCCGGCATCAATATCACCTGTCAATAATTCAGAAATGGCTTCCGTCAACATTGCTTCGCAGAATTTTTTGTCTTTTTTAGCGCGCATCATAATTGTTGATTTAAAATCTTTCGTTAACACCATATTTTAACGCTCATGTTTTTCTTTAATATCGATAGTAACATTTAAGTTACCAATTTTCAAGGTTCTCCTTGAAGTAAGATAATTCTTTGACATATTGGACAAAAAATTTTATTTTCAAATTGTTTTTCCCCCATAAAAAAAATATGATATAGCGAAATTATATTTTTTAATTTATCAACGAGGCATTAATAATTATGTACACTCACTTGGTTAAAGGGGGCACGGTTGGTCTCACTATTACCAGAAGATTACTCAGGAATATTACTGGCATTCCTGGATATGTGATTGACTTGATATTAGGTGGCCTGTGGACTAACGAAGACTATCGGAACAGTTATACGCCTTACTTAGATAACGTGCGAACGAGTCCTTGGCGGGGCGCGTTTGGTTATATTGGAGATATCATCGGAATAGTGGTAGGAGCCATTAGTGGGGCCATTATTGGAGCTGCATTATATTTTCCGGATCGTGCGATATTGCTATTTTCTCAAGCTTATCGAGCTATCAGAGATGACTTGAATACATTTGCTGAGATGGTGGGCACACATTCTTTTTTTAAAGCATTACTTTCATTTCAACTTCCAAGTAATTATATACAAAAATGCTGGAATATTTCTGTTGGTATTACCGCAGTCAGTATTGGATTACTATTGTATGGTATCCTAAGACTGATTGAAATTGCTCTCCCTATTGGAAATTTTTTATCTAATACCTTCTGGAAACTAGGTGGATTAATTGGTGGCGTGGTAGGCGCAATCATATCACTTGCCGCTTTTCCCGTCTTACATTTATCAAACAAAATGCTAGATTTATACGATCGATTTCGTGAAGGCGTGAGAAATGTCGTTGCATTTTTTTACGCGAAAACTAATCAAAAATTGTACGTGCAAAACGATGGTCCTTGTCTTCCAAACTTTATACATTCGGATGAGTTTCGACAAAAAGTTACAGAATTTAAAGATAAAAATACGACCACCATTCTTTTTGGCACATTAAACCCGTCTCAACCAGGCGATGCCAAAGTGATCAACGAAAATGTTTTAGAATGCCCTATTACACAGTCTGAGTTTGTGGATCCCGTCATTGATAGACATGGTCATACTTTTGAAAAAGCCGCCATTCTTGGTTGGCTTCATAATAATGCGACCTGTCCGCTGGGTAGAGAATTGTTAAATCCAAAAGATTTAGCACCCAATCTCGCAGTGAAATCTATCGTCGAAAGTAAAGCATTAAACAGAAGATAAACATTGAAATTGAAAAATGCTCTGTCATTGCATAGGCAATGTTTTTTATTGACGCTTGAATAAACTGGATGTCAGCTTGTAATTGTTTGCGCTTTTTCAATGTATCAAGAAATAAAAAACCACGACGAATGCTAGTGTGTCCTCAGATTGATGACGCTTGAATAAACAGAACGTTTTCTTTATTTAGTGGGCGGAGGTGCCATGTTAACCATATTATTTTCATTAATCTGCAAATTAAAACTTTGATCGCCCCCAACGGTAACGCCAGGACTGCTAGAAGTGAGGTCGCCTGTGCTTTTCCAATTTGATTGACTCCCTCCTACTGAACATCCTATCACTGTCATTGATACAACAGGATCGTGTGTGTATAGCGGGGTGCCAGAACCGGCGGAGTAATCGAAGCATTGGGTAAAAGGTTTTTTACCTGTGCTTGTGGTAGCCATTACTTGAAAAACAGTCGTATCATTTCGAGAAGTAGATTGTTGAAGCTTCTGTAAAAAGCCTGGATCTATAGTAATTACATTACTAATCTCAGCAAAGACAACTTGCTCTGTTGTTAAAAATGCCATGAGCGTGAAGATCAAGATTTTTTTATTAGCCATTATCCACTCTCCTTTTTGATCTTGTTAAAACTATTCTATCACGTTCTAAATAGTTAAAAAAAAATCATAAAAACTATATTTGATCAAAAATAAACATTATTGCCCTTCAACTTCTCGGATGCTATTCTCCGAAAAAATTCTCATACAAGGCTAAATATAATGAACAATTGGAATGGCTTAGATTTTTTTATTTTTCTCATTTTAGCACTCAATACTATTCAAGGTATGTCGCGAGGCACTGCGAAAGAAATTATTTCTATGATGTGTTTGAGTATTGCATTAATATTCGCGATTAAATTTACTATTCCATTAACCAATTTTTTTAATAGTTCACCGTTAGTGCATACGGTGATAAAAACCCCCATGGTCCAACGATTTATGCAGGCGATTGGTGCGGGTACGTTAACCTTAGAATTGTTATATGAAACCATGTATTCCATTAGCTTGCTTATTTGCTTCGTGGGAATATTTACCATATTAGAAGCAGCCCTCACGACAACTAGCATTGTACAAACACTTCCTTTACATCAAATCTTAATTAATCGCAAAGTCAGTAGCGCGATTGGGCTCACGCGAGGATATATCATTGGTTTGATATTTTTATCGATTCTTACCTTACACATTGCGGATACGCAGCAAAAATTTATTCGTGAATCTTTTTTTGTAAAGTTATTTCATAATCAAACCGCGCGTTTAGATCGAATTATTCGCAATCAAAAACCAGAGGATTATAAGAACCTTTATAAAGATCAGCCGGATTTGGCGTATTTTTCGAATTAGCGAACGGTATTTTGTCATGCCAGCATGCTTTCCGCTTCCATCCAGGCGGCTTCGCTAAATGCCCACTGGATGCCAGCTAAAAGCATGCTGGCATGACAGCGTAATGCGTAAGAAACTATCCACTATTCACTTTCATCATGACATATGGATTATAGGCTTCCGTTTTAAATCCGTATTTTTGGTACAGCCCATGCGCGTCTTCGGTCATCAAGAACCAACGGAAAATACCCTGCAATGAATAATGACTAAATAAGTACTTCATGAGCGCCTTTCCGACGCCCTTCCCCCGATGTTCATCATCGATAAAGACATCCCACAAAGAAGCGAATTCAGAATAATCCGTAATCACTCGAGAAAATCCTACTTGTTTTCCTTCATAAAAAACCCCAAAACATACCGAATTTTTAATAATAAAAGGAAATCGTTCTGCAGGAAGACCTGTCGAATATCGAGAAGGTGTACAGAGTAAATTATATACATATTGTAAATCAATTTTTTTCTTATTAGCTGAGAACGTGTATTCACCAAAGTTTGCATCAGGATAAGTTCTTCGAAAACTCATATGGGATCCTTGTATTGTGATCTTATTTTAATCATGTTTTGCTGGCGCGATTTATATTTACAGTATAGAATAACTCGCTATTTTACGTAATCCAAACCTGGAGTAAAACCATATGAAAAGAATTTTCACATTAATTATTTGCTTAGTGGCATCTTTTAGCATCATTGGATGTTCGAATATGTCTAAGCAAGATGTTGGAACGGTATCCGGCGGTGTAGTTGGCGGTCTTCTCGGCAGCCAATTCGGCGGTGGAACTGGAAAATTATTAGCCATTGGCGCAGGCACCCTCGCAGGCGCATTGATCGGTGGATCCATTGGTAAATCGATGGACGAAACCGATAAATTGAAAACCCAACAAGCGTTAGAAACACAACCCGTTGGTCAACCCGCTTATTGGCAAAATGCCAAAACTGGTGCGCAATATACTGTCACCCCAACCAAAAACGTGACTGTGCATGGTAATCGTTATTGCCGTGAATATCGTACCACCGCAGTGGTTGCAGGAAAAAATCAACAAATCTACGGCACCGCATGTCGTCAACCCGATGGCAGCTGGAAAGTCGTGAGCTAAAACTCAAAAAAGCCGGTTAACCCCGGCTTTTTTTTATCAAAAACTTCTGGAAAATAAAAATGATGAAAAAAATTGGCTTTATTGGTCTTGGCATTATGGGCAAACCCATGGCCAAAAATTTATTAAACGCAAAATTTCCACTTTATTTCTACACTCGACGTCCCGAGACAGAAACAGAATTCGTTGAAGCAGGCGCGATCGCTTGTAGCTCTCCCAAAGAACTCGCGTCGATGGTTGATGTCATGATTACGATGGTCCCCACAACACATGATGTGGAAGAAGTGATATTCGGTAAAAATGGGATTGTACATACCGCGACTCCCGGTTCGATCGTCATTGATATGAGCACGATTTCGGCTTCAGCCACCAAAAAATTCGCAGAAAAATTAGCGCAACATCAAATCGATATGTTAGATGCGCCGGTTTCAGGCGGTGAACAAGGTGCGATTAACGGTTCTTTATCCATCATGGTGGGTGGGAAGGAAGAGGTCCTATCAAAAGTTAAAAAAATATTTTCCGCAATGGGTAAACAAATCGTGCATATTGGTGATCATGGCGCCGGCCAAACCGCCAAAGCATGCAACCAAATCATCATTGCAGAAACCATTATCGCCGTTGATGAAGCACTGCGCCTCGCCAAAAAATCTGGCGTTGATCCCGCAAAAGTGCGCGAGGCATTGCTTGGTGGTTTTGCTGCCAGTCGGGTGCTCGAAGTTCACGGCAAACGTATGTTAGACGGTAATTATGAACCCGGATTTAAAGCGAGTTTACATCGAAAAGACATGCATCTTGCATTAGATGAAGCACATCATGCAGGGGTTTACATACCTGCCGCAAAATATGCAATGCAATGCATTGATCAACTGGTTATGAAAGGTCATAGCAATCTCGATTCATCCGCAATTCATTTACTCACCGAGGAGTAATTTTTCATGGGGAAAACAAAAGTTTCCCATGCTTGCCAATCTTGTGGTGCCCAGTATCCGAAATGGTCTGGGCAATGTTTAGGATGCGGTGCATGGAACACCATCGTTGAAGAAATCACACCTGTCATTCGTCACTCACGCCATCAGGGTTATACAGGACTTGAACCTGCAATTATTAACATGTCTGATGTCGCGTTACACGATGAAGCGCGTTTATATACGGGCTTAAAAGAATTAGATCGTGTATTGGGTGGAGGCTTAGTTTTTGGATCCGTCGTTTTAATCGGTGGCGATCCCGGCATTGGCAAATCCACTTTACTCTTGCAAACACTTTGTCATTTAAGTCAATCTCAAAAAGTTTTATATGTCACCGGTGAAGAATCATTACAACAAGTCACGTTGCGCGCGCGACGTTTAAGTTTGCCCGAAGATAAATTATTGTTATTAGCAGATACGAATATTGAACGTATTATTCAATGTGCGTTAAAAGAAAAACCTAGCGTTATTGTCATCGATTCTATTCAGACGGTGCATACTGATCTTTTGCCTTCAGCACCCGGTGCTGTGGGACAAGTTCGAGAAAGCGCCGCACAATTAGTGGCATTTGCAAAACAAACGAACGTCGCATTATTTTTAGTAGGGCATGTCACAAAAGAAGGAACGCTCGCAGGTCCTCGTGTGTTAGAACACATGGTCGATTGTGTTTTATATTTTGAAGGTGAGCAAGACAGTCGATATCGATTGATTCGTGCTGTTAAAAATCGTTTTGGCGCCGTCAACGAATTAGGAATTTTTGCAATGACGGATAAAGGATTGCGAGAGGTATCAAACCCTTCTGCGATTTTTTTATCTCGATACGAAAATCCCGTTTCTGGCAGTGTGATTATGGCGACGAAAGAAGGATCGCGTCCTTTATTAGTGGAAGTCCAAGCACTCGTCGATCAAAGTCATATGGCAAATCCGAGACGCGTTTGTGTAGGTTTGGAAGCACCGCGTTTATCCATGTTACTTGCGGTGTTACATCGACATAGTGGTGTCACGACTTATGATCAAGACGTTTTTGTGAATGCCGTCGGTGGTGTTCGCATTACAGAAACGGGATCTGATCTCGCATTAATTTTAGCGGTACTTTCAAGTTTAAGAAATCGTCCCGTGCCACATGAGACAATTATTTTTGGAGAAGTGGGTTTAGCAGGCGAAATCCGTCCGGTGCAAGGTGGTCAAGAACGTTTAAAAGAAGCGGCAAAACACGGATTTAAAACCGCCATCGTGCCGCATCATAATGCACCCAAAGAAACGATGGGGGATATGAAGATCTTAAGCGTGCAGACGTTGGGTGAGGCGGTGGAATATTTTAAAAATTTATAATTTTTTTGATGTTTAAACGGCCTGCAGTCTTTATTGTCTAATTATTCAAAAGTAATCGCAGCTTTTGAAACATCTCGTTTCGTTTTATTTTGCTCATTTTCTTAATGTTTAAGATTTTCCACTGTAAGGATGGGAGTTTTTCTATACCTGACGGCATCAATGACCAATTAGGATCACCACTCTTTAATGATATTAAAAAGTTTTTTTCGTCATTAGACAAATCATTTAAAATGACGTTGATTAATTTAATCCTTGTTTGAGTAAGCTCTTCAGCTGTTATTTGCACTTTTGTCATTCCTGAAAATTGTTTGTTAAAATCATCCTGAAAATCGAATATTTTCGGATTTGGATTCAGCAATTCATGAATAGGTCTGTTGCTACTACAGAGGTATACAATGAAAGCTTTTCGTATATCATCTGATAAACCTTGATTATCAAATAAATACTTAATATCAAACAAGTCACGTGGATGCTGACGATCTAATGCAGCACATATTTTTCCGCCATAAATATCCGCTATAGAAAGTATTTTTACGCTAACATATTTTAAGAATTGATCTTGAGCTTGCTGACATAACTCATGAATTTCGCATTCAAAGACAGAACCCCTGATCACGAAGTTGGGTTCAATTTTAATATTTGCATCATCACGATATACAATTAATTTTGATAATTGCTTATCTTTAGTAAATAGTGCTTGTACTTGAAAATTATTATCTTCAAGGTTTTGCTTCATGAGCTGCATTTGCGATGTAATATTTTTTAAGAATATATTCCTGGGTTCAATGGGAAGATATGTTAAATCAATATCTACACTCAATCTCGGCATATTACTTAAAAATAAATTGATTGCTGTTCCCCCTTTTAAAGCAAAACACTCAAATTCATTTATTATCGGTAAGACATCAAGTAATAAATTTACCTGATTCTGATAAATTGGATTAAATGACAATTTTATTCCTCTTTTATTTCAGGTAGCGAGAGCATATATTTTGCATCATAATTGCCGCCACCATTTATAACACGTTTCCCATGGCCTAAATTTATTTTCTTTAAGTCTAATTTTATTAACCACGGGTGTCGTGAAAGTTCTGCCAAAAATAAAAAAAGACGTTTTACTTTAATTGAATGACACTGTTCTAATAACTGTTGTACGATAGAGGGACGTAATTGACCAAGATTTTGCATGAGCAGAAAGGCCTCATTTAATGCGACTTTATCATCACATAAAAATAAAACTTCCATAATTGCGCGTTCAGGCGCAGAGATTTTAATAGTAAAACCGTTTATGGATTTTTCTACGATCCCTAACTCTTTATCTGCAGCTTTGAATAAGGAACTGGTTTTTATATTTTGAAATTGTGCTCCATCCCATGTGTTCAAAACCCAAGAGGGGATTTTGGTAGCATGAGTTGTAAATAAGATAATCTGATGCATTCCATGTGTTGGGATAAAATGTGCTCGGCCTATTAATTCTAAGGCAGTTTTTCCACCAACATGTATAGATAAACAAAGCTGGCCTTGTAATGTCACTAAAACACCCTCCCACGATATCTTGTCACCTGTTTTTTTATAGGCCTTTGAACCGACTCGTTCTAGTAACCCTGTGCGTACATACCACCAGGTAAGCTTTGAAGAAATGCCATGCTCTTTAAGCCAAGAGCTTGTTAGAACCACCCCAGAGGGGGCGGAAATCATAAAGTGGTTTAACTTTCTTTTGTTTTCTCTAGTCATACTAGAAATTATAACATATTTATAAACTTTTATCCTTATTAGTTTATAATTATTTTAAAAATTCTATTTATACTAGAATAATTATAAAAATTATAAACTCTACTTTTTTCAGAAAGATATGCTATTAAAAGAAGTTCTCATCATAATGCACCCAAAGAAACTACGATGGATATGAAGATCTTAAGCGCGCAGACGTTGGGTGAGACGGTGGAGTATTTTAAAAATTTATAATTTTATTTTTTGGTATCCAATTGGCTTCATGAAATCATTGATAATCCCGACGAGTTCTTTAGGTACATAAAATAAAGGGTCAGTTCTTGTAAAAAAACTATTTTTAAAATGCGAGGAATATTCGATTTTTTCTTCAATAATTAGACCTCCTAAGAAAACTGATTCCACTTCTTTTTTTGATTTCTCGTAAGTATAATTTTTTAATATTTCCACGATATCAGCTCGTTTATTACGAACTGCAAGATGCACTGGTGTACTTCCCTCTCTATTAACCGCATCAATCATCGCGCCATGGATCAGCAATTCCTTAATGATATCGATATGTCCTTTCAAAGCCGCTAAATGAAGTGGAGAGTCTTTATGTTGATTTGAAATATTAGCGTCAGCTTCAAAACGCAATAATTCACGTACGATTTCGACATCTTCAAAACGCACGGCTTCGATAAGCAACGTTTCTTCATATTTTTCTCTAATTTTTTCATAGTACCAAAGCGTATAACGGAAAGGCTCCGTATGATCATATTTTTGATTAACATCATCACAATAAGGAATTAATTCTCGCAAACATTCGACATGATGATTTTGAATCGTCGCGATAAGTGCATCCAAGATAAGACCTTTTTTAATATAAATCTCTGGTTTTTTATTTAATAATTCCCGTAGAATTTCTACATATCCAAAAGTTGCCGCGTGTATGAGAGCAGATGGATTTGATTTTGCACCACGTTTTAATAATTCAATCGCGATTTCTAATTGGCCGTATAATACCGCATACAAAAGTGGGAGGTCTTCGGTAAATCGATCCAATTTTTTATCTGCGAAGGTAAGTACAATTTCTAAATTACCGGTGGAAATGGCTGTAAGATATTCTCTATTAAACATAATAAATCTCCTTTTATTTGTATTATGCATATTTTTTGAAATAATTACATACTAGAAAACAACATATTCCGACAACACCGAATGCATACCACAGCATTTCACTACCGTAATAAAAATAAATCTGTGAGCAGAAGACTGGGCCACAGATTGTTCCAAAAGCATATACCGCTTGATATGCACCAATTCGTTTTCCTTGATTTTTTTTTAATCCTTTTTCATAACAAATGAGTTGTGCAAGAGGAATAAATAACATTTCTCCTGTTGTCCATAAGACACAAGAAATAATGGCCAAATAGAAAAACGAGGAAACATTTAAAATTAACATTCCAAAACCCATTAAAAAACCACCTATTCCAGTAAATAAAATTTTATTGGCTTTTTTAAGAAGATTTACTAAAGGCGCTTGGAATATAACAATTAACAAAGTATCTAAAATAAATAATATACTAACCGCCTGAATACCTAGCTCTTTAAATGTATTTTGTATGAATATTGGATATGTTGTTCCAAGCTGAGCTATCATTATTCCAATAAAAAAAACAAATATTAATATTACTAATAAAACTTTTTTATTGTAAGTAAATGATTTTGATTCCACATCGCTAGATATATGCTGAATATTTTCTGCTTCTGGTGTACCACTATTTGTGACAAAAATTACCGCCGAAATAAAAAAAATCACACCAGATAAAATTAATAATAAAGAGAAATGATTTTTAGCAAACAACCCAATAATCGTACCAGAAATCCCTAAACCTGCATTTGAGGCAACTCGCATTATATTTAATATTTTTAATCTCAATTCTGATTGTTGTTGCGCATGGTGTAATATCCAACAATTTATTGAAGTTTTAAAACTATAGGCTGAAATCCCAATAATAAATAAATTTATCGCAAGTATAAAAACCGAATGAAGATAAATTAATGCTATAAATCCCATCGCTTGTAATAATAGGCTTATTTTGACAACAATATGAGGCAAAATGGTATCTGATAATTTTCCACCAATAAGAGAGCCCATTACCGTACCAAATCCATAACTTGAAATTATGAATCCTGCAATTTTAATACTTAACGCTAAATTATTAACAAAATATATAGAAAGAAAAAAAATTATTCCGCCGGCAACTGCATCAATAAATATTAATAAAAAACCTAACCAACATATTTTGGGTAATCCTTTATAATTATTAAAATATTTCTGAATTGTTATCCATAAAAAATTTAACATATTTTAATTTATTATGAAGATACTTTTAATTCATTAAAATTCATCTTCAAATCCCTAATGACATTTTTGTTATAACAAGATATTTTAGCTGGCGGAATATAAAGTGTAGTAATTGGGCTAATTTTAGTATCTGGTAGCTCTCTTAGGACAACTTCCTTAATGGATGATTTAAAGAAAGGATACTGTGAAGCCTGATATAAAATAACTTTATGGTTTATATCATAATCCGTATTCAAATAATTAACTAAATATCTTAATCCATGTGTACTATCATGATATTCTGGATTTTCAAGAACACCAATGATATCAATTTGCCACAAAATTAAATGAGAACTATTGTCAAATTTTCTCGTATGAATAAGAAAATCTGTAGCCTCAAATGTCTGGCACCCAATAGTTCCTGGATCAATCAATAAATCTGCAAATAAACAATCCAGAGTGGATATGCCAGGAATAATTTTAGCATCATATCCTTTTTGCCTTGCTGCAATGACTGCATTTAAACCTGGTTCTGCAAATATCGTAGGATGACCATAAATAACAACACATAAATGAATATTTTTATTTAAAGTTTCTAGAATATAATTGGTAATAGCGCGATAGCAATCATGTCGTAAACGATATTCATTATATATTAGATCTAACGAGGTCGCTTTTCGGCTGGTTTTTTCTATCCAACACTTCATGGCAGGCTCATTCACTAAATAAAGCACTTCATCTGCTTGCACAATGTGAGCTTTGGCTTCAACGGTTAGATGGGAAAGAAATTTAATACCAGAGCCTACAACAACTAATGTCGCATCACCCATAAAATTATTTTCATGAAACCCAAATTTTTACAACTTTATCTCTATCGGGTTGTAACATCGTGGAAAATTGACTTTTAATTTGACTTTCTTTTCCATTCAAAAAAGCATCTTTAATTTCAGTCGGTTGATCAGATAGTAATTTTTTAAGGTCAATTTGATATTCCGTATTATTTGCTAATTGTTCTAATATATTTAATAAATTGTCCATATTTTTCCTCAAAATTTCTTAACACATTTTTTAATTACTTTAATCCTACGAAGCAACCAAATTTATCATAACCAAATTAAGTAATGAAGTAATAATTCGATGACATGAAAATTTTAAGCGTGCAGACGTTGGGTGAGGCGGTGGAATATTTTAAAAATTTATAAATTTCTCATAGAAAACCAGAATCTTCATATAATTCTAATTGACCTAAATAAACATCACTGGCAATTGATAGATCTTTGGAGTGAGCCACAATGGTTCTTTGGATTGATTAATAACCAATCCAAAAGGAAGTGAATGCTCTTCTATAAATTTAGAAAGTGTAATCAATTGGTTTTGTTTCACGCTGACTCCTTGTATAATTTCGATAGGCAAAACGCCAAAAAATCCATCGAGAATTAAATCAATCTCACCTTGCGCGCGAGTGCGATAATAATGCATATCCCAATTAGTAATGGGTAGTGCTTCTAAACCTTTGCAAATCTCTTCAATAACAAATCCTTCGAAGGAACATCCTGTTTTAGGATGAAAATATAAATCATTTTCGTTTTGAATTTTCAATAAATAATGCAATAAACCAGAATCGCGAATAAATCCCTTAGGCATTTTAACAATAGATTTTGAAATATTTTTCTCATAACTCTGTAGTGGATGCCAGAGAAATGTGCCCGTTGCAATATTTAAATATTCAGCAATTGTTTTTTCGCTGACTTCAATTGCTCGTGCAATTTCACTTTTTGTTAAAATAGTGCCGGAGAGCTGACATAACATTTGCAAAAAACGTTGATAATTCGTTTTATTTAGTCTGGGAAAAAGTTTTGCGATATCGCGATAAATGTAAGTTTCTCGATAATAACTCATCCATTCATCATAAAAATGTTTATCCGCACTGAATATCGGTTCAGGATAACCACCACGTAACCATACTTTTTGCATTTGCGCTAAAGTCAAAGGCGCTTCATTTCGAGGTAAATGCTCAATAGTTAATTTATCTTTGAAAATGTCATAAAACTCACTTAAAGGTTTTTGATAAATTTCATTGGCTTTTAAGGTACCGAGCTCCACGATCGCAATTCGACCAGCTAATGATTCTGAAATTCCCGTTAAAATATCAGGACTGCTAGATCCTGTTAAAATAAATCGACCTTTCTGATCTCTATTTTGATCGATGACACCACGTAAAGTCGAAAACAGCTCTGGATAAACCTGAGCTTCATCAATGATTAAATGTTGAGGGAACTGTTGAAAAAAGAATGAGGGATCTCGGGTAATAAAATCGTAATTGTCAGGATTTTCTAAGTCAAAATACCTCCAATCTGGCGCTATTTGTTTTGCCAGTGTGGTTTTACCTACTTGCCGAGCGCCAAGAATTACCACCACAGGAAACTGGGTTAATAAACGCTCAATTTTGGCTTGTAAGTTCCTTTTTAACATTCTTTAATCATACCAAATACAAAAAAACCTGTCAATTCTGTAGTTAAAGTACAGAATTGATAGATAAAATCAGGGAAAATCCAAGTTGAATTTTTTGCTGAAAACTCCCTTTTCCTGTTAAAATATTGTTAAAGCATTTTTTAAAGGAATGAAACAATGCACGGTACCATTGGTATTATCGCAGGTATTCTTTCCCTAGTTGGTTATATTCCTTACCTAAAAAGCATATTTGAACATAAAACCCAACCCAATAAAGCGACGTGGATCATTTGGGCGATCGTTGGGGGATTGCTTGCGTTTTCATACATGAAAGAGGGGGACCCTAATAGTATCTGGTTGCCCTTGGGTTATTTTATCGGTCCTTTAATTGTTGCTATCCTCTCCTTTTTTTACGGTTATTCTTCATGGAGCAAAACCGATTATATTTGTCTTATCGTTGCAATTTTTAGTATTGTGCCTTGGATCTTGTCAAAACATGCCGTATTCACATTACTGATTAATGTATTTATCGATATGATGGGTGCCATTCCTACTATTATTAAAACCTATCATGAACCTGAAACGGAAGATTTTACCGCATGGTTTATATTCTTTGTTGCGAATACTTTACAACTTTTTGCCATTTCTCACTGGAATATTGCAGCGCTTTATCCTATATATCTATTCTTTTTAGCAGGAAGTATTGTGCTCCTTATTTTAAAGGGTAAATTGCAAAAAAAGTCTTGACATCCTCCTCGCCATAAATGACGAGGATTCCTACCGTGTTCAAATTAAAACGGTTTGAACAACTTCGGTGGGTTCCTGTTTCATCAAGTGGCCTAAGTGCACCATCTCTCCGCAGGCTAACTGGGCATGCCCTGCCCTTAAAATATTAATAGCACCAACTATATCAGCGTTATTTTCGTATTTACATTGTTTGCAACTAAATAGAGATTGCGTGACTCTATTCTCTGAAGAAATATATCTACAATCAGGACATTCTCGGCTGGTATTTTTGGGTGATACAAAAACAACACTACCGCCTCGCCATAATTGTTTATATTCGAGTTGCCTTCTTAGCTCATACCATCCTTGATTTAATATTGCTTTATTTAATCCACTTTTTGCTTTGACATTTTTACCAGGATTTTCAAGTGTTCCGGATGCACTTTTACTCATGTTTTTTATTTGCAAATTTTCAAGACATATCATCGCGTGGTTTTTGCTGAGAATATGGCTTGTTTGATGCAAATAATCATTTCTAATGCGGCTGATTTTATGATGAAGTTTGCTTATTTTACGTATCGTTTTATTCCAATTTCGACTGAATTTTTTCTGTTTACTTGCCTTTCTTTGATATGCTGCTATTTTTTTTTGATAATGTTTAAATTTAGGATTATTCGATTCAATCACAGTACCATCCGATAATGTGACTAGCTTGGCTACACCAACATCAGCACCTATCGCGCTCGATGATAGATGAATGGGTTCTGGTACGTCGCGCTCTGTTTGAATGCTCACATACCATTTATCACGGGATCGACTAACAGTGATATTCGCAATATTACCTTCTACTAATCGGCTATTTCGATAACGAATCCAACCTATTTTTGGCAAATAAATACGACTATTCATTTGATCTAAGTTGAATCCCTGTGGAAATCGAAAAGCATCACGTGCATGACGGCGTTTAAATTTTGGAAAATCTGCGCGTTTTGCAAAAAAATTTTGATATGCGTACTCAAGATCTTTTAATGATTGCTGTAATGCTTGTGATGGTGATGCTTTAAGCCATGGAAATTCGGGATCATTACGCCAAGAAGTGAGGATCTTACACAAAGCCGCATACGTCATTTTTTTTGCGTGATTCTGATAAAATTCTTTTTGCAATGCCAATGCTTTGTTATAAACAAAACGACATGAGCCTGCAATGCGATATAATGCTCGCAGCTCCCTGCCAAATACTTTCAATTCAAATTTAAAAGCTTGAAGTCGTTTCATGGGTGAAATATACTTTGGCCTATGAATAAAATCAATAACTTTCGTACCGGTAGGCATTGTGCTTTCAACTTGCATGTTCATTTGGTCTTTGTCACCAAATATCGCAAAAAAATATTTAATGCAACTGCCATTAATATTCTTAATACCATTTTTTCT
>Ga0207104_1130_pt1 | contig 18275 bp, 17 predicted proteins | sample Alteio_BWMinHeat_79_FD_153538 | JGI IMG/M metagenome (GOLD analysis project Ga0207104, IMG submission 153538) | Enriched cells from forest soil in Barre Woods Harvard Forest LTER site, Petersham, Massachusetts, United States -... | ecosystem: Environmental > Terrestrial > Soil > Temperate forest >...
GCAACATTGGCAACGTTACTTGTCACTTTTGCAGCAACAACACCAATGCCCATACTGCCACCCCCCGCCCCGGTCTGGGCAAATACTGCAGCACCGATTACCATACAGACCAATCCTAATAAAGCCAAACTGAGTTTCTTCATTTCCATCTTTCCATCTCCTTTAAGTTAAACATAAAAATAATTGCCCGGTTCCCTCACCCTTGCCAAGGGGAAAGGGAACCGGGCAGCTATTACAAAAATTACAGCTGAACACCTATTGTTGCCAAGATCACTTGTACGAATTCATACATGTTAATACAAAGTATGCCACCAATAATATGTGTTACGCCTCTTGCAAGTGCATCCTGATGCCCGCCATGACCAACATGCGTCAGGAGAAGCAATCCCCTGATAAAGGCAATCACACCAATAAACTGAACAATAGCGTAACAGATATTGATAGCCTGCTGCCATTGGCCTGACATTGAGGCAAGATAGCCATATGGATTAGGCTGCGCCCAGAATGTACTTAAGCCCACCTGAACAGCGGAAGGCAGGTAAATCAGCAAGCCGCCAATGATAATAAACATAATCGGTTTTGTCAGATTATGCTCATAGGACATTTGTGTACGCATTTCACCTGCATGCTTGAGCTGAACAATTCCCAGGGCCACCAGGACAAAACCCATGACATAAGCGACAGCCGTCACAAGACGCATCAGATTCGGAATTTGTTGCTGAATGTTAGCCAGCATGGTCCCGGGAGAAGGCAGGTAAATATTGCTCATCAATGATGACTGTGCATACAAGGGCATGACAAAAAAAGCAAAGCCCATGAAGAGGCAGAGACCAGACAGGATCTGTTTACAATTGGTTTCTCTATATTTCATGCTGGCTTTACCTCGTTGTCGCTATCCTCCATTTCCATAGGATAACGATACTGCTTTTGATCCTGTATTGATTTCAACAACGCCATCATAAGGATCAATTTTTGTGACACGACCCACATTCCTGATCAGGTCACCTTCTGCTACAGTCAATGTTTCGCCATTTTCTGCCTTGAGCCATGCACGTCCTGGGATAATAGCCTGAACATTATATGCAACTTTTACTTCGGGAGAACGTTCATGCTGAACGGAAGATGATGGCATGCCATTCATGCTGCTTCCCGAATTTGGATTCGATACATTTTGATTGCGGCGTGTCAGCACCTGCACCAGTTGATTAATCTGCGCTTCCATGTCAGCCACGCGAGTATTCAATGATTGAATCTGGGCTTGCATGGATTTGGTCTGCATCGTAAATTCATTGACCTGTTGTGTGTACTGGGTTTGCATCTGAGACATTGCCTGCTGACTGGCTGCATTCAATTCAGCCGATTTGTCTTCGATGTAGGCACCCATTGCCGCGGCAGGAGACTGAGCTGCTGATGCCGGTGACTGTACCGGAATAACCGGGGGTATGGCTTGTACTGGTGCTGCTTGCATGACTGGTGGCTGCATCACTGCCTGTTGCTGTGGAATATCTGCTACTGGTGCTGCAGCTTGCTGTGCTGGAACTGCCTGGGCCTGGACGGGTGCTGTTTGCTGTGGAGCGGGTGCTGCCTGTCGTGGTGCTTGCTGTACTACCGCTGGAACAGCAGTGATATTAGTGGGAGGATTGGAAGAACCTGGTGAAACAACCTTGTAAACAACAAACACGATGGCAATAAATACAGCTGCACTAATCAGCATGCGTCTTTTGGCACCCAGTCGGGAGACAATACCTCCAGCCTGCTGCCCGGAAGATGAGGAAGCAGGTTTTGGTACTTCAGATTCCACCTCGTAACTCACATCCTCATCCGAGAAGTGATATTCGCTTTCATCAAACTTGTCATCACGATTATTTGACATCTTTTGCCTCTCTCTTCATTCCCTTTAAGTTTCAATCCATCATTATCTTTAATTATAGTGCATCCACCTCATTCAACCAGGCGACAAGTTATTAAAATAATCCTCAGCTTACGTCAGCCATAAATAATATACCCAGACTCACACCAGAATCCACTCTTACTGTTGGCGGGCGGTTAATATAATTTTGGGTTGCATTCCCCAGTGTTTGTCCCATCTGTCCAAGGCCGACCAGGAACTTGTTGCCAGCGCTTAATTGCGGATGGGTTGTACTCGTACCAAAGATACCTGTCGTCGCCGTTCCTGCATTGGTAATGGCACTTGAATATCCCTGCAGGAATGAGGTCGCCATCATTGCTCCAAAACGCATCATGTAATGATAATCAACCGATGAGGCTATCGCTGTACGTGCAGTATCTGGATCAATGCCATATGCCGTGATTGTTTTGGATTTTAGCCAGTCATCTTCATTCATCAGGGTAAAGTTCAGGCTCACCCTGTCCATTTGTCCTGTCACGCCCTTGGTGGTGACAATCTTGCCCAGCAATTTTGCACCCTTGAATTTGCCTTCGACGATGGTCGCAAGCACTGGGGTATCAGGGTAATCACTGTTAATTGCAGTATCAAGAACAGCAAAGTAAATGGTTCCACCCTTGATAATGGGAGCAGAACTCACCGTTGCTCCAGCCTTGCCTGAAGCTGAACTACCACCACTTGCCTCGCTGCCCCCGATTGCTTCGCCTGCTTTTTTCTTCGTTTCAGCTGTACCTTCATGGTGGGCCATGACTTGCGGCTGCCAGGCAGAAATCAGCTGACCTGCCTGCCCATTCATTGCATTCATGATGGCTTGCAGTCTTGCCTGTCTTTCCTGCTCCGTTTCAACAGCTGCCTGTGCCTGTGCTGCTGCAAACTGTCCTTCCGGTATCGCGGTGACCTGACTCGCTGCCACCTTTTGCTGCAAGGCAGCAAAGGCCCCAGGAGCAATTGCTACTGCCGGCTGCGCAGAAAGACTTTGATAATCACTCATCAGCTGCGCCGCCTGATCAGCAGTGATAACACCTGCTGCAACAAGACGCTTTAAGGCAGCAGCATATTCCTCAGGGCTTGCATTATTGGCTTGCAAGTCTGTCAGTTCACGTATTGCATCTCTCAGCTGTTTTACTTTTGTGTAATCATTGATTTTCAGCTGGGCAATATCAGGGGTAATTTTTTTATTCTGCACCATGTTATGAATCGCAGCCCTGAAATCATCCATGGACACATTATTTTGTACCATGCTGGTCAGTGTCGCTGCCGTATCTGTAGAAATTTTTCCTGCAGACAACAAATCACTAATTTCCTTATACGCCTCACTTTCTGCCTTCTGCAGGCTATCAGCCAAGCTTCCATTCCCGCCTGACTTCAGGGCCTTGTAACTTGCCAGTAATCTTGCAGCAGCGGCCGGTGTTAATTTTCCCTGGGCTACAAGATCATTCAAGGCTTTTGCATAGGCATCCACTGATACATTTTGATCCGTGAGTTCCTTCAGTTGTCTTGCAACATCTGGGGTAATTGCACCCTCCTGCACCATTTCATCAATGAGAGCATCCTGCTTCTGCAAGGCTTCACTAATACCCTGCAACTTCAGGGCCCTGTAACTTGCCAGTAATCTTGCAGCAGCGGCCGGTGTTAATTTTCCCTGGGCTACAAGATCATTCAAGGCTTTTGCATAGGCATCCACTGATACATTTTTATCCGTGAGTTCCTTCAATTGTTTTGCAACATCTGGGGTAATTGCACCCTCCTGCACCATTGCATCGATGAGAGCATCCTGCTTCTGCAAGGCTTCACTAATATTCTGCCCAGTCACTGCACCCAATGCTGCATTCTCTAACTTCAGGGCCCTGTAACTTGCCAGTAATCTTGCAGCAGCGGCCGGTGTTAATTTTCCCTGGGCTACAAGATCATTCAAAGCCTTTGCATAGGCATCCACTGATAGATTTTGATCAGTAAGATCCTTCAGTTGTTGTGCAACATCTGGGGTAATTGCACCCTCCTGCACCATTTCATCGATGAGAGCATCCTGCTTCTGCAAGGCTTCACTAATATTCTGCCCAGTAACTGCAGCCAATGTTCCATTCTCTAACTTCAGGGCCCTGTAACTTGCCAGTAATTTTGCAGCAACGGCCGGTGTTAATTTTCCCTGGGCTACAAGATCATTCAAGGCCTTTGCATAGGCATCCACTGATACATTTTGATCCGTGAGTTCCTTCAGTTGTTTTGCAACATCTGGGGTAATTGCACCCTCCTGCGCCATTTTATCGATGAGAGCATCCTGCTTTTTTAAGGCTTCCTTAATGCGCTGCTGAATATATTGCTTCAATAATTGTTGTGCGACAGCAGGCGATATCTTGCCTTGCCTCACCAGGTTTTGCAGCATATTGGCATATTCCGCTGTACTGACACCTCTTCTTTGCGCATCCAGCAGTTGATTCGCCACATCAAGCGGCAAATTACCGGATTTAATTATGTCATCCATCATTTTTTCACTTTCACCCAGCAGTGCATTGGCATGCTGCTTTTTGTATTCCTCAAGTAATTCACGTGCCTGACTGGGAGTCAATTTCCCATTCTTGACCAATTGATCAAGTGCAGCAGCATATTCATCAACAGAAACATTTTTACTGGCGAGGTCATTTAATAAGGCTGCGGTATCCTGGGTAAGCTTGCCTTCCCTCAGCCATTGATCCAGCAGGGTTTTGACATTGGCATTTTTATCAGAACAAATAACGCAGGATCCTGGGCCAAAATTTGAGGTATAAACTTGTGTGGGAATGGCACTGCCACCCGTCATTTTGGCAGCTTCAGCAGCCTGGGCATTGGCCACGTTCAAGGCACGCTGGTATTCAGCTGTAGTTTTTTTTCCTCCTGGGATGGATTGAAGTCCAGGCGGTGTACTCGCCAGGCGTGATGGACCCACGGCTTTTTCACCTCCTCCCAGCAATTTGGTTGCTGCGTAAACAAGAATAATAAGACCAAGAACAGCCAGGAATAGAACAAGTACTCGGGCGCGTGCATCGAGCCGATTAAAGAAATTCAGTTTGGAAAAATCTGCCATCAGAATCCCTCTATCTTAAGTTCTGCGGGCTCTCCAAATTTGGAGACAAGCACCGAGGAAGTTTTGGGAAGTTCATAAGCCTGCATGCCATCCGGACTCACCATCTTGCCCATCCATCCAGGCGAGAGGATCGTCAATCTGGTTCGAAGATAGATCTTTTCTCCCAGCAGCCAGGCTTCACAATCCGCACCCGTTACCATTAATGGTTTACTGCCAGCTGGTGCAACACCATCCAGTACACCAAGCAGCAATTGATTTGCACTCCCTGGAAGCGGCGTTCCAATTGGCAGATCCTTGGTGTTTGGACCAATGCCAGAAACATGAATATCCACACGATAATCCACCACACGCTGACCTGAAACGAGTTCAAGTGTCACGGGTGTTGGCAATCCAGCCAGCATGACAACAATATCTCCATTACTATAGGGTGAAATTGCCTGGATAATCAGAATATTGCTTTTACCATCCCATTGAATGCTGGTTGCCTTGGGATTGCCAATATCAAATGAAGCGATTGGCCAGGGTGCGCCTGTTGAATCGACAAAGACAAGTGATGACACATAGCCTTGGGCCAGCCTGATGGCAGGAGGCGTAGTCCCTGGGGCCAGATTAATCATGAGGGTTGATGAAACTGGTTTTGGCGGAATATTGGCAGGAATGGATGCGGCACGCTGAGCAATGTCTATTTGCTGATGCAATTCCACCACCTGTCTTGGTGAAAGCGGCATGTTTTGTCTAAGCAAGGAATTAAATGCCTCTGTTGAATCTGCATCAGGCGGAAATTTACTTTTCGGTGCAGTATCCAGCATGGCTTGCTGACCTTCTTCCAGTGACAATACCGTTGGCTTGAGTGTTGGTCTCATTGCCTTGTCACTTGCCGTTTCTGAATAATAAATGGTTTGTGCCGGTGGCGGCGAGTCTGCTGGATATCCATTTGTCGCCAGCCATTCACTAAATTGTTGCGGCGGATTTCTTTTCCTGACCGGCGTTTCGGTGACAAGTGAATCAGACCCTGATTGTAAAAACGGCGGTGGTGGTACAGGTGCAGCACTGGATTGCTGTGTAAGGCTAACACTCATGCTCGCCAAAAAAAAGAATACAGATTTGATAAGGCTTGTCATGGATTCCCTGTTTCCTGCGTCCCTGGTGCCGGAGCCTGAATCACAGCATCAATCCCTACTCCTGCCAGATTATTCAGGGTAGGCACCCTCACTATCAGCATTTGAAATGTTAATGTAACGGATTGTGGTGGCTTGTAGCCATCATAATTAATGGTCACCGGCATTTGCACCCACCAGCCATACTTTCCAGAATCGGGTAAAACGCCTTCTCGCAAAATATAGGGAGCGGAGGAAGGTGTTGCCGTAATAAAAAGCTTGTCTGCTTGCACATTATTATAGTTTGCATAGATATTCAATTGATTTAAAAATGCCTCCCAGCCATTTGAAGTAAAGTATTGAGAATACTCTTTCAGCTGATCATTGTAATGATTAAAGTCCAAAGTAAATGATGCAGGAAACACATTGGCAACCCATTGCAGCATGTCAGGTGTGGAAAGATAAGGCTGATTGAGAGGCACCGGTTTCATGACACGCATTTCAGCATCCACAGGAAACACAATGGGGGCGGGTTTATTCAGAAACAGGTAAAGGCAGAGGCAGAAAATAATTAAAATGGAAAAAAGCATGCTTATCAGAATGAAGACAAGCCTGCCTATGCCATCCCGATAAAATTCATCCCGCAATCTGAGGGTTTCTGTTTCTTCCAAACTCCTACCTCACTACTGAATATTCATTGGCTGTACCTGACTCGCATCCGGCATTTTGAAAATCAGCTGGACAATGCCAAGACCATTATCACCTTCCAGTATCTTCTGACGCTGCACTGTCGCATCAACAACCAGCGCATTGGAGAATTGATTCGAACCATCATAAGGAGGCATGGTGTAAATGACAAGCAATGGCATCCGGATTTTCCATGCATAAGCTCCAGCCAGCATTCCCTGACCCAGCAGGTTTGGTTTTTCCACCACTTGTGCAAGCACAATCTGCTTGCGGACGGTGAGTGCACGCATGTTTCCTGAAAGCGACAAGGCATCCATATATTTGTTCCAGCCATAACGCGTGAAATAATTTTCCACTTTCTGCAACTGTTCACGATAATTGATGTAATCATAGGAAAGTGCTGATTGAACCGCATTCACCGTCCATGCAATCATCTTGTCTTCTGACATGTTAGGAATATTGACGGGTGTAATTTGTATGAGACGCCCTACTTCATCAGCTGCAAAGTACAAGGGTTTGACTGGATTTTTCAGGAGCCAGCCAAGTGCGCTGGATAGCATGATGATAACAAGAATATTCAGAAAAAATGCAAAAAGCGCAAGAATATGCAGACGCTTGTAAAAGGCATTCCGCGATAAAATCAACACCAGGGCATCATTTGTCATGCTCACACCATTAAAAATTGGTCAATCCCGATAGCCTGTTTATTCTCACTGGTTGGCACTCGCACAATGGAAATGACAACATAATAATTTCGCTTGCTAATTGTATTTTCACTCTGATATGTCACCAGAAAAGGAATTTGCACACGCCAAACATAACCCTTGCCAGGCAAATCCCCCTGGTTGGAAATAACAGGTGTTCCTGAAACCACGCCATTGATGAATAATTTATTCTGGATAATGGTTTTGATGAGATTACTGACTGAATTCAAATAATCCTGCCAGCCAAGCTCGGTAAAATAAGGTCGTGCCGCCCTGATTTCATCATTGTATCCAACAAAATCGAAGGTATAGGCAAGGGTTGCGGCCTTGCTGGCCCAGCGCAATATGGTATCTGGCAAGAGATTGGGTTCATCGAATGGAATTAGCAGCATGGATTTTCCATCTGGCTGAATGGCATTAAATTGCGGCAGCGGACGATTCATCACCTGATAAAAGAAAAGACCCACCATTAGCATGAGCAAAACCATGCATGCAATTACTCCCATCAGAATGTGATGATAATGATCACGATAAAAACCATTATCCCGTGGAATGTATTGTTCTATTTTCTCCAAAGCCATATGGCTCTAACTCCTGGGCGAGGGCATATCCAGAATTTTTCCGTTAATCGTATTCGCATAATATTGCTCTACTGGCTGAAAGAAGAAAAGATCATAGAGAATGGCAGCCAGCAATAAAAATATGAGCATCACTGTCACTGACAGCCAGCGCAATAGCTTGTGAAACTGATCCCGGTAAAAATCACTTTGCAAGCGTGCAATTTCATGCCGCGGTCCACGCATATTTTAATTCCGCTTTCGGTCAAACATATTGTTTTTCCAGGGTAATCTCGATCCGGTAATTATCATTATCCTTCCATGCATATGAACTTCTCTGTACAGGTTCTGCCCCGCCATATCCCGCCGCATACAAAAGTCTTGCATCCATGCCAATGGCCACAAAATATCGTTCAATACTCTCGGCCTGTTCCTGTGACAGGCAAAGTGCAATATCACTGGAATTCATGGGATTGGTAAAAGTGGCGATTTTAACCAGCATCTTGGTAAAGCCATTGATGTAACTTGCAACCATGTTCAGGGTGGAATAAGCATCAGGATTGATTTTTGCTGACATGTTTTCAAAAATGCGGGCTGATGGCAAAACAATCAGGATCTGATCACCAAGGACAACGATAATGGCGCCGCGATTCTGCAGCTTGTCAGCAAGCGTTGTCTTGCTGTCAATATAAGCACCGTAACTCGCACCAAAAATGGAACCCACCAGAAGACCTGGCAGCACACCTATGCCTGAGGCAAAATATCCGGTGATGCCGCCCGCAGCACCTCCCAGTATCGTTCCCTTGGTTTGCTGGCTGGTATTTTGATAAGTGTCTGCAATGGAAGTCTCAGACATGGCATCCACTTTTTCCTGGGTACGCAAGACACCTGTATCAATATTGGAAGTGACATCGCGCTCGACATCAGAATAAGCACACCCGGCGAGAGTGAGACAACATAGTAGAAGAGAACCAATCCTTGCCAGAAACTGTTTCTGCACCTTGCTATTTTCCCTCTTCCTTGTTTGTCTTTAATGAGGTTACATAATCACATAGCTCCCCAGCAATAGCCACTACTTCCTCGCTTGGCAGCAGGATGCCCTCTACTGATGGTGGATAATCTGTGGCAAGCAACATGTCCTTGATAATTTCATTGGTCATGGGGCCTGCCTGCGACTGGGCTCGTCCCATTAATCTCTCGAGTAATTCAATCTTGTCCTTCGCCACGGCCTTGTTAATCAGGGGTTCGCTAAACTTGCCAATTTGCTGGGAACCTACGATTGCCTTCACTGCATCATCCAGGCTTGCCCTCACAAAAATGTTAAGCCTGTCACTTCCACCTTCTTCAACAGGCTCCTCAGAAACAACGACTTCCTCTTCCGGTGAAACAGCATATCTGTTATGAAATGCCATCAGCGAAGCCAGGGATTTTTCAATTGGATTGGCATCTGCCTGTGACGCAAGTGAATCAGAAATAATCTGGATTTCCTCACCTTCATCAGAAGGCATGGTGAAACTCGTATCGCCCTCGAGGACATGCCTGAATTTTTCCAGGCGCTCATCAAGATCAATCAGCAAACGATTGGGCGGCGGTTCCACTTTCAGGAATTGATTGAGACGCATTTTAATAGGCGGCGGCGGATTGGCAAAAAACATTTTTGCACGAATGATTTTGGATTTGAAAAAAATATGCGCTTCACCTTCGCGCTGTTCCTTCAGATCCAGCAAATCAATACGCTGACGTTTTTCGGAGGAGGCACTGCGGCTATCCATATAATTATTTAACAGGCTGCCCGCATTCGTCTGGAAGGAATCCACCTTGGTAACATAGGATTCACCAGCAGTCTTGTGAAAGAATTCCCAGGTATCCAGTGGATCTTCCAGCTTCATGCAAATCTTGATATTGGTATTCGCACCGATGGATGCCGCTTCTTCCTTGGATGCCTTCTGAAATGCCGGCAAGTCCTGCCCTGCAAATACAACAGAAAATCCAAGTGATCTCGCTTGTGCGGGCACCACTGCAAATCCTTTCACTGCGTAATAACCATATTCATCGAGAATACACATGTAGGGTGTCGAAGCAGCCGTGGGCTTGCGAGTAATGACTTCACGATAAGTACCTTCAACCGTGTCTCCCAAACCTGCTGCCATCATGGCTTTCAAGGAAGCAACAATTACCTTGCCAAGGTTGGATAATTCTTCGGGTGATTTTTCCAGTGCTGGCAACAACACCACAAGAATACGTCTATTCAGCACCACATCCTTTAAATCCACTTCTGCAAGATTCACGCGAATAATATGTCCATAGGTATCGGCCAATGAACCGAAGGTCTTGGTGAGTTGCATGGTGATAAATCCGTGCTGTTCAAGCACCTGCGAACCTTGTTTGCCTTTTTTGGAAGGATCATATCCTGGCAAGTTCTTGATATAATTTTTAATCGGTTCCAGAATCACATCAGGTGCCTCTGCAAGACTAACGGGCTCCTGATTATCACGTGGAAACATCTTGTCCATGGCAATCGCTTCAAGACGAGTCAATTCAAAATAGTTACGAATGGAATTTGCATCCAGCAAAATCTTGCCCTGGTCCCGCATGTAAACAAGTACTTTCATCAAGGCTGCAACGAAGACGATGGCACGGCCTTTCCACATGTCACCATCCGCGCTTTGCGCGCCCGAATCCATCAGGCTCACCACCAACTCAGTCAACATACTGGATGAACCATTGCAAAATGGATTCATGGTATTCGACAAACGTTTTTCCTGGGCGCCAACAATATCGCGTGCACCGGTCATGAAATTAATCAGCAGCAAATCATCTTCACGTCCCATCGTACGACACATGGAAAAAACACTGGCGAAAAGTGAATTATCACCTTTTCCATCCACATACAAAAAACCACTGCCTTGTACCAGGGCATTAAAGGAAAGTGAGGTTAATGCAACCGTTTTACCGCTACCGGTGGATCCAAAGATAAGTACATGTGTGCGCATGTCTTCATTGTTAAACCAGAGTTCTTCATTGTTGCGCTTGTTATTGCCGAAAAACGAAATGCCGCTGGCCTTGCGCGGTTTGTTGGAACCTGGCATGGGATCATTATAATCATTGACACCAGAACGTCTCGGCATGCGGAAGGGCAGCATGCTTTTTCTGGTATAGGCATAAAAAAATACGCATACGCCAATCAAAGCAATAAATTCACAAACAGCAGGAAAGAAAAAGGCAGCGCCAGCAAAGGTAATCATGGTGATGGCACTGTTCATCGGATCCTTGAAAAAATCAACAATCTTCATCCCAAGCGTGCGCGTATCGCGCAGCAATAACTGGGGTGCCAGCTCATGTTGTTCTTCAAGACCTCTCATTGGCATAATGACCTCTTTCGCCTAAGTTTCGTCAGGGCGATAAATCACTTCCTTCAAAGCAATCACAACCGCATTCGTTGCTTCATCAATCATGGGAACAATTAATCTTCTTCCCGCTTCCTTCTCAGCAATCCAGTGTGCAAATATGCCTGCCACTTCAATAAAGGGTGTCTGTCTTCCCACGGCGTTAAGCGTATACCAGAGCCGCCTGTCCATTGGTTTTAGCCAGAGAAAATCCGCTGAAGCCTGCACACCATCTTCACGTGCCCCTGCAAGCATGGAAGCCATGACAGTAAAGACATAGGCATGGGATTGAATAATTTTTTGTACCAGTTTGCTATTTTCGTGTTTCTTCAGTAATGCATCCACTCCACTGTAATTTAATGTCTTGTTACGGGAAGAAGCAGATAACTGGGCAAGCAATTGCGTGGCAGGTTTGGTATCAGCATTGATGCGGGCAGCAAATATCGCAAACAAAGCCCGGACATGAGGAGGCAAATGATCTGTTCCCGCCCAGAGCGGGCCTAATTGCATGGCAAATATTTTATTGGCAAGTCCGCGTTTTAATACCACTTCCACCTTGTCCCAATCCTTTCGGCTCATGCCTTCCTTTCGCTCTGGTTTCACTTCTTCAAGCAATTTATATTTCTTGCAAAATAACATGGGTGTCAAAGCCATTGCCCAGGGACCGGTGTCTATGTCTGTCTTGATCAGCTCGAGATTCATCACTGGCGTAATTTGCGGCCAATTCTGGCTTTCCATTTTTGCAAAGTCCTGCATGCTATAGGTACGTCTATAAATACGCGAGGTATTGGTGATATAGACAATTACTCCCATCAACACCAGCAAGACAGCAAAGGGTATACGCAAATACATGCCTACTTCCGCCCCCTTGTTAAGGAGTCCCATGTAATCAACGGTGGATGCAGTTTCACGTGCATACACCAGTGATTGGCGCAAGGATTCGAAGTAGTATGGATGATTCACCAGCTTGCCAAGATAACTCAGCGCATCCACTTCAAGTATCTTGACAGTGAGAAAGCCGAATGCAATCTGGGTCCGAAAAACATACCAGATAATACCAGCCACCACAGCAATGGCTGCCATGGCCCACAAGAGATCGAATGAATGATCTCCCTGACCTCCTCCACCCTGAGGTGCTGCTGGTGCTGCGGGCATATTTTATTCCCCGTCAATCTAAAACCTATATTCATTATAGGATAGGTGGATCCGAAGGTTTGGTTAGGCCCTGGGACCTAATATTCTTCTTCCTGCCTTTGCTGCCTTTCTTTAATTTCATCCAGGGTTTTACAGTCAATACACAGGGTTGCAGTAGGTCTTGCCTCAAGACGGCGCAATCCTATTTCCACACCGCAAACTTCACAAAAACCATAATCCTTTTCACGCAGGAATTCGAGGGATTCTTCTATTTTTTTCAATAACTTCCTTTCGCGGTCCCGGGTTCTTAATTCCAGACGGAAATCTTCTTCCTGACTGGCACGATCGTTGGGATCTGGGTAATTAACCGCTTCTTCTTTCATATGAGTGACAATCTTGTCACCCCCTTCAAGGATTCTCTGCCGCAAGGCCATGAGGATATTTTTAAAATGTTCCTGCATTCTGGAGCTCATATACTCTTCTGTTTTCTTGGGCTTATAAGGTTCAATCCCCAATACTTCCAGGCTTGGTTCCAGTATATCTTTTTCTTTTGCTGCCATAATCGTTTCTCCTGCCATCCATGGATAATAATTGTAGTCCAAGTTTGACACCTATACCAAAAAAACTGCGGTTTCACAAACAATATTGCCCAGCTGTCACCCTCTCCTGTCCCGCCAAATCGCGTATTGAATGGATTTGACCATATCCAGAAGCTGCAAAAATTTTTCTCACTGCCGCTCCCTGCAAATAACCATGTTCTATAAAAAGATAAGCCGATGATTTTAAATACTGTCCCGCGGAATGAATAATGGTCCGGATTGCATCCAGTCCATCCAGCCCGGAAACCAAGGCATCACGCGGTTCAAATAACAGTCCTTCTGCATGCCTTTCCCATTCCATTTCACTGATATAAGGTGGATTACTGACAATCAGGTCAAATCCATCACAAGGCAAGGCATCGCACCAGTTACCTTTGCAAAAGCTGACATTTTCAATCTGAAGGCGTTTTGCATTGATTTTTGCAAGCTGCAATGCACGATCACTTGTATCTGTTGCAAACACTTGCCATGCCGGTTTTTCATGGGCAATCGCAAGGGCAACAACGCCCGAACCCGTTCCAAGATCTGCAATTTTCATGGGTGTTGCTGCAAGGGAACAAGCTGCCAGGGCAGATTCCACCAGCAATTCTGTTTCAGGACGGGGAATCAGGGTATCAGGCGTCACATAAAAATCGAGGGACCAAAATTCCCGGTGGCCTGTAATATAGGCAATCGGTTCCCGATTGCGGCGACGCAACAGGCAATCTGCGAATTCCCTGGCTTGTTCATTACTTAATCTTGCCTCACAAAAACCATGCAAATAGCTGCGTGTGGTATTCAGGACATGGGCAAGCAGGATTTCAGCCTCAAGAACCGGATTGTCTGTTACTACTGAAAGCAGGGTTTTAGCTTCAGCAAGCGCTTGCTGAATGGTTTCAATGTCAAGAGCAGTTTGCATACTCTATAATCCCAATGATGCAATTAAATCTGCATTGTATTCATGACTCAGGGCATCAATCACCGGACTTAAATCCCCCTCCATGATTTGCGACAACTGGTAAAGTGTCAGGTTGATACGATGATCCGTCAAGCGGCCCTGGGGGAAATTATAGGTACGTATTCTCTCTGAGCGATCACCCGTCCCCACCAGACTGCGTCTTGTTTCTGCCTGCTGCTTCTGCTGCTTTTCACGTTCACTCGAGAGAATTCTCGATTTTAATAATGACATGGCGCGGGCACGATTCTTGTGCTGGGAACGCTCATCCTGACATTCAACTACCGTACCCGTTGGAAGATGTGTGATACGAATGGCTGAATCTGTTTTTTGCACATGCTGGCCGCCAGCACCCGATGCCCGAAAGGTATCAATACGCAAATCGCCAGGATTAAGATCGATACTTTCAATTTCCTCCACTTCAGGGAGGACAGCAACCGTGCAAGTGGAAGTATGAATACGTCCCTGCGCTTCCGTGGCAGGAACACGCTGCACACGATGCACTCCTGATTCAAACTTCAAGCGCGAATACGCAGCCTGCCCAATCACACGCATGATGATTTCCTTGTAACCACCATGCTCACCATGACTTTCACTCATGATTTCCACCTTGAATCCCGCACTCTCTGCATAACGCATATACATGCGGGCAAGATCTCCCGCAAAAATGGCGGCTTCATCTCCACCTGTTCCTGCACGAACTTCAAGAAAGATATTGTTTTCATCATGCGGATCTTTTGGAATCAGTGCGACTAACAATTCTTCCTCAAGTTTTGTCATGGCTTCTTCGATCGCCTTGACTTCCTGCTTTGCCAGTTGCTGCAATTCGGGATCTTCTTCCGTTAGCAAGGCTTTTGATTCATCCAGTTGTTTCACATATTCCTGATATTGCAAAAAAGCACGGGTATAAGGTTCAGTTTGTGAATATTCCCTTGACAAGGCACGATAACGGTCAAGATCATTCGTGACTTTGGGATCAGACAATAATTCCTTCAATTCATCTGAACGAGTAACAAGTGCCTGCAGTTTTTTAAGAATGGATGGTTTCATGACTACTCAGGAATGGCGAATAATTGCCTGACAAATCGCAGTAATTCAAAACGTCCCTCGACACCAGCCTGCCGCAACTGGACACTTGGTGTATGCAGCAATTTATTGGTGAAGATATAAGCGAAACCTTCAAGCACTTTTGCAGGATCCTCTCCCTTTCGCAATTGATGTTTTGCCTTGAGTAATTCCGTCTGACAAATTTCTTCTATCACACCCCGATAAGCACTAATGGTATGTGCTATCTTGTCAATGGAATAAATTTCAGCAATGAATGCTTCACTCCTTGCACGAATCATTTCATGTGCCTTGTCTGCCGCATGTTCCCTTCCCAGAAGATTTTTTTCAATGACAGTCTTTAAGTCATCAATACAAAAAAGTGAAACCTGGGGCAAGCTTGCAACTGCAGGATCAATATCACGCGGAACAGCAATATCAATCAGCAGAAGTGGTTTCTCCTCACGCAAGCTCAAGGCTTTCCTGAGAATATCTTGCGTCACAATGGCTGAGGGGGAAGCTGTTGCCGAAAACACAACATCTGAGGAAGCGAGCACTTCCGTTAATTCATCAAAGCCACGCACAGTCACAGCAAATTCCTCAGCCAGTTCGCCGACCTTCAGGGTATTGCGAGTCACAAGACTTAGCGGCGCTGCAAGATGCTTCCTGAGATAACGAAGCAATAATACTGCTGTTTCTCCCGCCCCAATCAAGGCAATTTCTGCTTGATCAAAAGAGGGAGTTTGCTGTCTGGCAAAATGCACGGCAGTGGAGGCAAGCGAAACAGGGCAGGCACCAATGCTCGTGGTAGCACGAATTTCCTTGGCAACAGAAAACACTTGCTGAAAAAGTTGATGAAAGCATGCATCGACTGCATTCATCGCACAACTCTCTGAAAAAGCAGCCTTCATTTGTCCAAGGATTTGCGGTTCACCCAGTATCATGGAATCAAGACCGCAGGCAACTTGCATGATATGTGCAACCGCTTCCACATCGCGGTAAATATAAATGGCAGAAGCAAGTTCCGCATGGGGGAGTGTGGTCTGCCCACAAAACCAGTCGCGTATCGCGCCAATGTCATGTCCGCTGCAATAGAGTTCTGAACGATTGCAGGTGGAAAGCAGGACAGCTTCCTTTGCCAGTCCAGAACCAAGCAAATCCTGCAAATAAAGTGCAAGTTTTTCAGGGGCAAAATACACTTTCTCGCGCACTTGCAAAGGCGCAGTTTTATGATTAATACCTATGACGAAAATCGACATTGCAGGTTGCCAACTTGTTATTTTGGGCATATTTTATGCCTATGCTCAAACTGTTTCACCAGGATGTTTTTACTTAAGGATAAAAATCTTGAAGAATTTTATATGGATTTTAGGGATATTGCTAATACTCTCTGGCTGTTCCACCACAAAAACTGTCACTCCCTCCACACGCCCTGCCGCCAAAGTCACCTGGGCAGAAAGACAAAGCGCCTTAAGCCAGTTACAAAGCTGGCATTTGAACGGCAAAATCGCAGTTCAAACCAGCAATGATTCCGGCAGTGCCAGCCTCGACTGGTTTACCAGCATGAACCGCTACAGTATTTCACTCGCAGGGCCGCTTGGTGCAAATGCCATGAAACTCACCGGTTCAGCAGGACAAGTCACCCTGCAAATGTCTGATGGAAAACGCTATCATGCCTCGTCTCCCGAACAGCTGTTAAAAACACAGTGGGGCTTCCACCTTCCTGTCTCCAGCATGAATTACTGGATACGCGGCTTGCCAGTACCTGGCATTAGTGCCCGAAGCTCCCTTGATAATCAAGGACGACTGGCCACCCTGATACAGCAAGGCTACCGGATTGATTTTCTCTCCTATGCCAATTTTGGCAAATGGAATTTGCCGGAAAGACTTTCGATTGTTTCACCTTCGCTCAGGGTCAAGATGATCGTGTATCAGTGGAATGTAACTTAGCCCTCGCAATCACAGAACAATTCCCATTGACACACCTTGACTCTCCCAGGAGAATAGCGCTTCCGTGACGTTACAAGGTGTTGGGGTGTAGCCAAGCGGTAAGGCACCGGGTTTTGATCCCGGCATCCCCAGGTTCGAATCCTGGCACCCCAGCCAGATATAAATCCAGTCGCCCACAAACTGAATACAGAATCCGGGGATATGCCTGTGCCAGAAATAATGATTTTTAGCGGTAATGCCAGTCAGCAATTAACAGCAGAAGTAGCAGAACATCTCAATCTTTCCATTGGCAAGGCATACGTCGGACATTTCAGTGATGGTGAAACCACGGTGGAAATTCAGGAAAATGTTCGCGGCCGCGATGTATTCGTTGTGCAATCCACTTGCGCTCCCTCAAATAACAATCTCATGGAACTGATTCTTCTTGCTGATGCCTTGCGGCGTGCATCCGCTACCAAGGTAACAGCTGTTGTCCCCTACTTTGGCTATGCCCGCCAGGACAGGCGTGTACGCTCAGCACGCGTTCCCATCACCGCAAAAATTGTTGCTGACATGATGGCTGCCGTTGGCATTAGCCGTCTGGTCACTGTCGATTTGCATGCAGACCAGATCCAGGGTTTCTTTTACATGCCTGTCGATAACCTGTATAGCACTCCCATCATGATAGAAAATATGCATCAGCGTTATAACAACGACAATGTCATGATTGTTTCCCCTGATGTCGGCGGTGTGGTGCGGGCTCGTGCCATCGCCAAGCATTTTGCCAGCGGCACTGATCTTGCCATTATCGATAAACGCCGTCCGCGTCCGAATGAAGCACAAGTCATGCATATCATTGGTGATGTCAAAAATCGTGATTGCATTATTGTGGATGATATTGTCGATACAGCAAGCACCCTGTGCCGCGCTGTTGAAGCACTCAAAAATCATGGCGCTGCAAAAGTCGCTGCCTATGTCACTCATCCTGTGTTATCCGGCCAGGCAATAGAAAATATCAATGGTTCCATGCTGGATGAAATCGTGGTGACAGATACCATTCCCCTGCGGGAAGATGCAAAAAACTGTTCACGCATCCGCTGCCTAAGCCTAAGTCACATGATTGCAGAAGCCATAAGAAGAATTAGCGGATCAGGTTCACTGAGCAGGATGTTTCTGGATTAGCAATGAAGAGTCCTGGGAAAAAATTGTAACTGTTCAGCGTTTTCAGCAGGACTAA
>Ga0207104_1131_pt1 | contig 18257 bp, 17 predicted proteins | sample Alteio_BWMinHeat_79_FD_153538 | JGI IMG/M metagenome (GOLD analysis project Ga0207104, IMG submission 153538) | Enriched cells from forest soil in Barre Woods Harvard Forest LTER site, Petersham, Massachusetts, United States -... | ecosystem: Environmental > Terrestrial > Soil > Temperate forest >...
AACAAAGGTCTATAACTCATGCCCTGGAACTGGCAATTGCCGGATTGGCCTCACTTTACTTACGATTCTGACCGAATAGCTCAAAAAGAGAGACAATTTCTTTTGAGCATGGGCAGCGCATGCGCGTTTTTAAAAAGTATAGATGAGCAGGAATACAATCAATTTGTTGTGGAGATTCTTTGTTTGGAGGGGCTGGAAAGTTCCAGCATTGAAGGAGAAATTCTTGATAGAGAGAGTTTACAATCGTCAATTAAGCGACACTTTGGGTTGCATGCCACTCGAAAGCAAGAAGATAATAAAGAATCTCGAATGGCTCAACTTCTTTGCAATGTTTATGAATCATTCGATAAACCATTGACCCACGAGATGCTCTGGCAATGGCATTTCAAGCTATTTAAAGATCAGTCCTCTATTGATGATTGCGGAAAATACCGCACTCATGTTGATCCCATGCAGATTATTTCTCGTCGATATGACTCTCCCAAAGTTTTTTTCGAAGCGCCCCCATCGATGAAAGTCCCTAATGAAATGGCGGCGTTCATTGATTGGTTCAATTCTACAAGCGCATCCGCACCCATTCTAGGGCGGGCGGCGCTTGCCCATGTTTATTTTGAAAGCATTCATCCCTTCGAAGATGGGAATGGAAGAATTGGTCGAATTCTAATTGAAAAAGTTCTTTCTCAGGGCATTGAACGACCGATATTAATTGCCGTCTCAAAAGTATTGGAAAAAAGAAAAAAGGAATACTATGCAGCATTGGAAAAATGCAATCGCACATTGGAGATAGAGCATTGGGTAGAGTTTTTTGCTGATGTCGTTTTGCAAGCTCAAGAGGAATCGATGAATCTTCTTTACTTTTTGATTGCAAAATCCAAGATGCTGACAGCGCTCACCGGACACATCAACCCCCGCCAAGAAAAAGTTTTATTGAGAATGTTTGCAGAAGGCTTAGGCGGCTTTAAGGGAGGGCTAAGCGCCGAAAATTATCTTGCAATCACAAAAACCTCCAGAGCGACAGCGACACGTGATTTAACGGATCTAGTTCAGAAAGGAGTTTTAATAAAAACTGGAGAACTTCGCCATACACGTTATTGGTTGAAATTACCGTAATTTGAGATCGGGAACGACGACAAGAGAAGGGTGCGCTTTTGCGCGAAGCACCTGTTGGATATACGAAAGCGTTGTTCCAACGGAGGAATAGCAGGAAGTGCAGCTGCCTTGGTAGGCAATGATCAAATTCGTATCATTAACCAGTTCAACTATTTCGACGCCGCCGGCATCTAGGGCGATGTATGGACGGATATCTTGAGTAAGAATTTCCTCGAGGACTGTAATTTTCTGCGGAGTCGACAGCGCCTCCCAGCCCGGGTAGCCCCCTTCGCGAACTTCACCCATGTCCGTCGGAACAGGGGGCGCCGCATACGTTGCAGCTAAGGGCAGGTCGGTGCATTGTTCCGCAGCTTCTTCAATCGCTTCTAGAACTAAGTTAAGGTGGGGAGAGGTTTCTGGGGGAAAAGCGGAAACATCGGAACGATCGCGCACTTGTTGGTCAATTAAGGTTGCGCTGATGCGTTTCGCTTGATCGTAATTTTTACCGATCAGCAGTTCGCACGCCACTTCAGCGGCGCCGATAAGGGCTGATTGCCCAAAAACTTGAAACTTTGCATCGACAATGATCCCGTCGTCTTTATCAACCAGCCAGTAGAAGCGCAATAAATTGCCATCCTCAATGCTGCCTGCGGTGGACTCCGCTAGACGCATCGCACGCGCTTCAGATTCTTCACGCGTGAAAAATCCAACGCAGCGCGGTCTATCGATTTTGCCAGCCAATTTTTTACTGTAGCGGGTCCAGGGGAAAGATGTAATAAATGCAGCTAATCCCATAACGATCTCCTTAAATGGTAAAATTTTTGGGCCTTGTTCACCTTTTTGTTGCTAAAATCCCCTCTCTGTGTGCTCTGTGATCTCTGTGGTTGATAAAAAATGTTTCGAATTTTTTATCAACCACAGAGATCACAGAGGGGTGACAGGGTTCTTTCTTAGTTAAGGTGAACAAGGCCAATTTTTGCGCATGCGGCGCGCGGTTTCACCGATAATGGCGATGGCTCGATCGATCTCATCTTCGGTGGTCAGGCGCGAAAGGCTGAAGCTAATGGCGGTTTGCGCCAACGCTTCTGGGACTCCGGAAGCGGTCAGGATCAATCCGATTTGCTGAAACCCGCCCCCGCCAATGCTGGCGAAGATGTTTTTGCGATTTAGGGCGTAAAGCAGCGCTTCATTTGCGATCCCTTTAAAACCGATGGCTGTACAGTGCGGTAGACGCTCTTGATCATGAAAAAAAACAACAGCGTCAGGAAATTCTGCAACAATCCCCGTTTCAAGTTTATCGCGGAGCCGCGCGACTTCAGTGCAGATCAGGTCCCGCGTTTCCAAAGCTTCGGACGCCGCACATCCCAATGCGGCCAAAGCGGGCATATTGAGAGTCCCTGCGCGCAGTCCGCCTTGCTCCAGTCCGCCTACGATAAATGGACTGCAATTGACGCCCGCTTTGATATACAAGCCTCCCGTCCCTTTTGGAGCGTGTAAATGGTCGCCATTGAATGAAATAAAGTGAGCTCCAATATCGTCTAATTCATAAAAAATTTTCCCTAAAACATGTGTGGCGTCTAAATGAAGACGGATTCCACGGTCGGCGCAGAGCTTTGCAATTTCACTTACTGGATGAATGACCCCTGTCAGTCCATTAGCCCAAGCCAACGAAACCAACGCCGTACGGGGAGTGATCGCTTCGGCTATGGCTTCGGCTGTTATCAGGCCACGCTTGTCAGGCTGAACCATTTTGCCGACGCCGCCCAGTTGTTCGACTCTCCCAATAGACATGATGACAGGCGCCTCATCAGCGTGAGAAGTGATGAACTGATTTTTGCCTGTTTTTCGTGAAACGTCGAGGAATGTGGATATAATCGCATGGTTGACGGCTTCGGCGCCCGATGATGTGAATGCGAAACAATCCGTTTCTTTAGCTCCCAATAGGGCATAGATGGCTTTTAAACTTTCCTCGATGGCGGGAAAAAGTTCCTGTCCCATCTGATGCGGCGCTGAAGGAGATCCCCACATATTGGTAAGAAACGGCAGCATGCGGCATACAGCCTTGTCAGAGGGCCGCGTGGTCATGCTATTATCGAGGTAGATGATATTCGTCACAGGAGCTCAGTTGGAAGATTTTTCTTTGGTGAAGCATTCGTTTTGATAATTATAGATGATTGGTTCGCCGGTTGCAAGCTCGAGATTGACAACTTCTTCTTTGCTGAGATTGTCTAGATGCATGCAGATGGAGCGCAATGAATTTCCATGCGCTGAAATAAACACATTATGCCCCTGTTCCAATAAGGGAAGCACTTTGCTTGTAAAATAGGGAATCGCCCGGGCGGCGGTCATCGCCAAACTTTCACCTTCCGGAGGAGTTGTATCATAGCTGCGGCGCCATATTTTAACCTGTTTTTCGCCATACTTTTCTATTGTTTCGGCTTTGTTTAACCCTTGCAGCTCGCCATACATGCGTTCATTCAGTTCCCAGCTGTAGACAACCGGAATGCATTTCTCTTTTGTTTCCTCGTTGTAGATGCGGCCCCATGTATCCAACATGCCTTCTCCAGGATGAAGCACGACAGGCGTTTTGCCGGAATTGTGGACGCTCATCACCAGAAACGCAGTCATCTGAGCCCGCACCAACGTTGAAGTCACGATGACGTCGATAGGGATGTCGCAAATGCGTTTACCTGCTTCCAACGCCTCTTCAATGCCTTTTTTTGATAAAGGAACATCCACCCAACCCGTAAATAGATTTTGCTTATTCCAACAAGATTCTCCATGACGCATCATGATTAATTTTTTGTTCTTTAAGCTTATTGAATTTTTATTCCGAGTCATCGTTGCCTCTCTTCGTATACATATATACCATCATTTAAATGATTTTAATGTCAACAATCTTTTGTCAATCTTTTGTCTTATGTTGTGCATTTTAAAGGTTGAAGATAAAAAAATAATTGATGAAAATTACAATATAATAGATCCTAAAAAAATGGGAGCGTCATGAACATCAATATTACAATTAGTAGAACTACAATAACAATAGGTGCGAGTTTTCACCGGTGCGGCTGCATTTTTGATACATCCAACACCATTGACTATCTTTGGTCTCATATCAACGGAATCAAGAGAGGAATTAGCCAACTTACCTATATTTTTCTTTCGGCGTACAGCGAGATGCAAATTTCGCCAGCGGCAGCTCCCAATCGAACAAAACAGATAAGGCGAATTCTTACACATATCGATTTACATAAAGAGCCGCTCATGATGACCTTTCGCACATGCACGCAAAGTTTACAAAAAGAGAAATCTCAACAAAAACAAGACGAACAAGATAAATTCCTTTTGCAAATAGCCGAACTGAATAGCCAATATGCCGCTCAGAGTAAAATCGCATCAATCCTTGGCGAGGGCAACCCACGCTCTCTTCATACTTCTTACCCCCTAGTCAAGCAAAAACTGCTCTCAGATCCTTCAATTATAAACCTTGAAGCGGAAAGAGCTCTTTTAGAAGCCGCCATAAAGGTGAGAAACGTCGTAGAAGTGGAAGATCTATTGCTGCGCTTTTGCGGAGATCCATCTGTTCTATCTGAGCCGGATGCGCAGTTAGAGGATTTATCCATCGGATATGATGACACCGCATTAAAAATTATACAAATGCTTATTTATGCCGGAATTAATGAATCATACAATAAAAATTTTGAAAATATCATGAGTAAAGATATTTTATTAAACAAATCAATTACAGATGCCAAAAAAATTAGAGGTCAGATAGAAATGGAAGTAATTACAGAGTTAACGAATATATTGAATAATCAAACAAAACTGATGCAGAATATACAAGTTGTTTTTGACTATGCGTATTCATTTCACGATTGGAATAATACTATTTTCAAGGAGCTTACAAAAAAATAAATAAAGCTAAATTTTGGCGCCGTTTTTCCACCCCCGGATGGGGGTGAGGGCATGTAGCCCAGGGCAAGCAAAAGCGCAGCCCTGGGTAACCGCATTAAAGGATGCACCCCTGAAAGGGGTGCGGGCCATGCTTAACTATGTTCAATGCGCCCAAATTGAATGTAGAATGGATTTGCGTCTCGCTGGCAAAAAGTAGGCCCGCACCCCTTTCAGGGGTGCATCCTTTAATGCAGTTACCCAGGGCTGCGCTTTCGCTTGCCCTGGGCTACATGCCCTCACCCCCATCCGGGGGTGGAAAAACGGCGCTAAAATTAGAGGGGATGAAACCAAGCTAATTTTCTTCGAAAATCGGCCATTCGTTTCAGCCCAGGCCTGACCCCAAAAATAACGCTACGCTTTGATTTTGATGTCTACGCCAGCGGGAAGAGTCAATCCTTTCAGGGCCTCGATTGTTTTACCTGTAGGGTTCAGAATATCGATCAGGCGCTTATGCGTGCGGATTTCAAACTGCTCGCGCGACTTGCGGTCGATATTAGGCGAACGCAAGACGGTGTATTTCTCGATGCGGGTTGGAAGCGGAATAGGACCGGCGACGCCGGAGCCAGTGCGCTTGGCGGTGTCGACGATATCCGCAGTGGAACGATCCAGCACGCGCTGATCGTAACCTTTCAGGCGAATACGAATCTTCTGCCTGGATTGCTGTTTGGGCTGCTGCTTTTCTTGTTTGACGACTTGTTTTTCTTGCTTTGCAGCCTGTTTTTCTTGCTTTGCCATGTTTACCCTTATTTCTTAGTGATTTCTTCTTGAATTTTAGCTGGAACCTTTTCGAACGGACTTGGTTCTTTACGCGGTTCCATCACATAGGCGGCTCGACCGGAAGTCATCGAACGCAGCGTGGTTGAATAGCCGAACATCTCGCTCAAAGGCACTTCTGCGTGTACGATGACCGCGCCTTTATGCGTTTCTTGTCCCAGAATCTGTCCTCGACGACGGTTGAGATCGCCAATGACATCACCCACACACAATTCAGGAGTGGTCACATCAACTTTCATGATCGGTTCTAGGAGGATCGGTTTCGCTTTGCGAGCCGCTTCCTTGATTGACATGGAGCCGCAGATCTTAAAGGCCATCTCGCTGGAGTCGACATCGTGATAAGAACCAAAAACAATGGCGACCTTCACATCGATCAGATTGTAGCCGGCCAGAACGCCTGTAGCCAATCCCTCTTCAATTCCCTTAATAATGGCGGGAATATATTCTCTGGGGATAACGCCGCCGACGATTTTACTGACAACCTCATTGCCCTTACCCTTCTCATTAGGCTCGATTTCCAGATCGACGTGCGCATATTGGCCGCGTCCACCCGATTGCTTAACAAGCTTTGTTTGGGAGGAACTTGGCATTGTAATCGTTTCTTTGTAAGCGACTTGCGGCCTGCCCACATTAGCTTCCACGCTAAACTCACGCTTCATGCGATCATGCAAAATCTCTAAATGCAACTCACCCATTCCCGCAATGATCGTTTGCCCTGTCTCCTCGTTGGTGAAGACTCGGAAAGTGGGATCCTCTTCCGATAGAGCGCCCAACGCCATGGCCAGCTTCTCTCGGTCAGCCTTGGATTTAGGTTCGATCGCCATGGAGATCACAGGTTCTGGGAACTCCATTTTCTCCAATAGGATTGGATGGTCCGCTGAACACAAAGTGTCCCCTGTGCTTGCTTTTTTCAAGCCGATGCAAGCTGCAATATCGCCCGTGTAGAATTCTTCGCGTTCTTTTCTCTGATTGGCATGCATCTCGATCAGACGTGAAATTCTTTCTTTACTGTCTTTAGTGCTATTGATGAGGGTCATGCCTTTTTGCAGCGTGCCGCTGTAGACGCGAACAAAAGTCAAGCGACCGACATATGGGTCAGTCATGATTTTGAACGCTAGGGCTGCGAACGGCGCATTGTCATCAGGCTTAAGTAAAATGTCCTCTCCTGTATTCAAATCGTGAGCTTTGATATCGCCGCGATCCAACGGTGAAGGCATCCAATTAACGACTGCATCGAGCAGCTGCTGCACGCCTTTATTTTTAAAGGCTGAACCGCATAAAACGGGATTAAACTTATTGGTGCAAACGGCCTTGCGGATTACAGCATGAATCTCCGCCGGAGTCAGTGAATCCGGATCCTCCAGGAGCTTCTCCATGAATGTATCGGAGTCATCGATTGTTGCAAGTTCTTCGAGGAGCTCGCCACGCATCTGTTTGCATTTTTCCAGGAGGTCGGCCGGGATGTCGGTTTCTTCCCAATCCGCGCCAAGCGTCTCGTCGTGGAAATAAAGCGCGCGCATGGTGATGAGGTCGACCATGCCTTTAAATTCGGTTTCGGCGCCGATTGGACAGTGGACGGCAATGGCGTTGGCGTGCAATTTTTCGCGCATTGTCTTGATGGCGTCGAAGAAATCCGCTCCGGTGCGGTCCATTTTGTTGACGAAGGCGATGCGCGGCACGCCGTATTTATCAGCTTGACGCCATACTGTTTCTGATTGAGGTTCAACGCCGGATACAGAGCAGAAAACAGCTACTGCGCCATCGAGGACGCGCAGGGAGCGCTCCACTTCGATGGTGAAATCCACGTGGCCGGGGGTGTCGATAAGGTTGATTTTGGTTCCTTTCCAGAACACGGTGGTGGCGGCTGAAGTGATCGTGATGCCGCGTTCCTGTTCCTGTTCCATCCAGTCCATGGTGGCCGCGCCTTCATGCACTTCACCCATGCGGTGAAGTCGGCCGGTGTAATAAAGGATGCGCTCAGAAGTTGTCGTTTTACCGGCATCGATGTGGGCCATGATGCCAATATTGCGAACATTCTTAATGTGCTCTTCTTGCGGTCTAGCCATATCTATTTATCTCCCTTACCACTTGTAATGAGCGAAAGCTCTATTCGCTTCGGCCATTTTATGTGTATCTTCTTTCTTTTTGATTGTGGATCCTTGGTTGTTGAAACAGTCTGCAAGTTCGCCTGCCAGAGCGTCTTCCATTGAACGACCAGGTTTTGCGCGTGAATAGATGATGATCCAGCGCATGGCCATCGCCAGGCGGCGGGCGGGTGAGATCTCAACAGGCACTTGGTAAGTGGCGCCGCCAATTCGGCGAGACTTCACTTCCAGAGATGGCTGAGCGTTTTCTATGGCGCGTTCAAAGGCTTCGAGAGGATTTTCCACTTTAATTTTTTTAGTGAATTTCTCGATCGCATTGTACACGACTTTGCGTGCGGTTGATTTTTTTCCCGACATCATCACTTTATTGACAAACTTCGCTACTAAGCGACTTCCGTAAACGGGATCCGGTTCTATTTCCCGTTTAACTGCGCGACGTCTTCTTGACATGGTTTCCTCATTAATTTTTTGAATACATTTTCATTTAAAAGGAAGACCTCAATGTTCACCTGGCTTTCCCCTATTAAGGGAGGCCTGCGCGTGATTAGCGTTTTAACAAAAAGTGAAAACGCAAATCGCGGACCATGATGCTCATTGTGGGAGCATCCTAGCGTTACTTGGGCTTTTTGGCCCCGTACTTAGATCTTCCTTGCATGCGTTTCTGCACAGCGGCGCAATCCAACGCTCCACGAACGATGTGATAGCGAACCCCTGGCAAGTCTTTTACACGGCCGCCGCGCACGAGCACGATGCTGTGTTCTTGTAAATTATGTCCTTCGCCTCCGATATAAGCGATGACCTCTTGTCCGGTTGACAGACGCACCCAAGCCACTTTACGTAAAGCCGAGTTAGGTTTTTTCGGAGTCTTCGTCTTCACCTGCAGGCAAACGCCGCGACGTTGCGGGCATTTCTGCAGCGCTGGCGATTTGCTGCGGCGCGTCTTAGGAGCGCGCGGCTTTCGCACTAATTGATTAATTGTCGGCATGAACGCCTTCTCCTCATCGTATTGATATTCTATGTATTCGTATTCGCAAAACGCCATCACCATCTAGCGCAGGCGAGATTTCGCCTAGCCAAACGTCGCACCGTGCATATGTTGCCGGATGGCTTGTACAATATGACTAGACATTGTATGTCAAGGTAAAGATTTTTGCAAAGGGAATCTTTTGCAAAGGTTGAAAGGTTTCAATCATGGCGACATTTCTTCTTCCCTTCGCGCAGCGTCTGGAGTGCGTGCGACTTGTCGCCGCTTTGGAAGACCTCGACTCGTCGAGGTCGAAGCGTAAATTTAAAATATCCAAAAGCTGGCGTTTGAACGGCTAATGGGTCATACTGTCGATAGCAAAACGTTTCCAGGGTCAACTTTACGCTAGCTTTTAGATATTTTAGATTTACGCTTCGACCTCGACGAGTCGAGGTCTTCCAAAGCGGCGACAAGTCGCACGCACTCCAGACGCTGCGCGAAGGGAAAAGTTCCATCATTCTGGCAGTATGCTGCTCCTAATTTGTGAATGTCCTAAAAGAAAAGGCGAAAGAAACATATTCATTCGCTCCATTGAGCCTTCGACCTGAGCTATCGCCAATGGCATCCTTGCTATTGCTATCTCTATGGGAGAGGGGGATAAGTCGACATATGACTTGGAATAATAGTCAAAGACCTTGCCGGATTTTGGCACGCTCTCCTCTATCTGCTTCGCTATCTTGCTTTGCTTAACGATCATTGCATTAATGTTTTTCATTCCACTCTGGAACCGATCTATTTGAAACGGTTCCAATGGAGCTAAAGTTTGTTTAAACCTTATATTAATAGCGCTGAATATCTTTAATGCTTCTATGAATTTTTTGACTTTTTCAAACAGCTGATCAATTCGTGTGGGTAATGCTTCTACATTTTTTTCAGTTTCAGTGCTGATATTTAGATTATCATGGAAATTTTCAATAGCAAGCAGGTAACTCACCATCTCTTTTTCCAAATCGGCTAAGTTTTCTTGCACCACTGCTTGCTGCTGTTTATAGACTTCTCCCAATGCCGCCAAAGCTTCCTCCCTTTGCAGCTCTTCTTTATCTTGCGGGCTGAGCTCTGAATTTGCATCAGGAACTTTATCAGCATTAGGAACTTTAACTTTGATGTCCACTTTGTGCTTTTTGTCCATGTCGCTATTGATTACAACATCTTCAACCTTATTCGGCGTTGAAGGAGGTAATTGATTCTCATGACGAGGCCGGTTCATCTCTTGAATTTGAATGTCTTGAATGAAGTTTTGTGCGTATCTGTCTCTCCAATTAAATTCCTTCACTTTTTTAATGGCGAAGATGACAGCCGCAATGACAATAATTAAGGAGACGACGCCTACGGCGATTGTAATGGGAAGAATTGCAACTGTAAGAGCAAGGGCGGCGGTTGCGGTTCCTAAAGCAAGAGCCAGGAGGATAGGCATGGCGATCATCATCGTCTTTTTCATTTTCAGAGTGCAGCAAGATGTCTGGTGATGGTTTCCGATCTGATAGACTTGTACAGGCTGTTGTTGCTGTTGCTGAACATGCGGTTCTTCAGGCTGATTATGATCAGGTGAAGATGGTTCATCAGCCGGCGCGGAATAAACACCAGCTGAAGCGCTAGATGATGATGATGAACTAGATGAAGAGAAAAAAGATGAAGATGATGAAGATGAAATGGATGGCGCAGAGTAAACACTACCTGAAGAATACGATGATGAACTAATGGAAGAAGAAGAATTATATGGATCCATAAAGGTCCCCTTTTTGCAAAAAGTTAATAAGTTTTTAATAAATTTTATTCTTTCACAATGTTATCATGTAATCAATATTTTTGTAAAGCATATTATTTATAATATTTTATATTGATTTTGTTGTTTTTTATAGATCTCTTGAATCACCGCTGCAATTATTTTTCATTGACAGGAAGCAATACTCCGCTTAGTCTTTATCTTTAATACACGTTTTTGGATGACCGAGGCCAGACTTTGATGCTATTGACGCTTTATTTTGGGGTCAGGCCTGACACTATGACACTTTGGATTAGGCCGTCGGCCTAATCCAAAGTGTCATAGTGTCAGGCCTGACCCCAAAATAACATCAAGGCGCGTCAAAGCCTAGCCTTATATTAGGAGATTATTGAGGATGAAGAAGCTTTATTTGTCTATCTGGGGTTGGGTCCTGTTGGGTTGTTTTTGCGTAGGCGGTTTGGAAGGAGCGTTCACCATACAAAACGGACGTCTGGTCGACGCTGACGAGGCGGCAACGTTCACCGCGGAAGAACATTTTGATATGGGCATGACGGCCATGGAATGCTCCGACTGGAGAGAATCCGCCAAACAATTCCGCATTGTTTCCATTAATTTTCCAACGATGTCAGTTGGTCAAGACGCCAATTATTATTTAGGCGTCGCTTGCTTTCAGTGCGAAGAGTTGGATTTCGCCAACGATGCGCTTTCGAAATATTTGAAATGCCATAATAATCCACAGTATTTCGAAGAAGCCATCGCCTATAAATTTGCGATTGCCAACCTCTTCAAAAACGGAGCGAAAAGACATTTTTTTGGAACAAAACAGCTTCCTAAGTGGGCGTCTGGACGATCACTGGCGATGGAAATTTATGATGAAGTGATCGCAGCCGTTCCCTGCCATGAACTCGCTGCGTGGTCATTATTTTCCAAAGGAGAGATGTTGAGGGAGGATCGCGCTTTTCGTGAAAGCGTCGAAATTTATCAACAGCTGATTAAGCGCTTTCCTAAACATGAATTGGCTCCTGAAAGTTATTTAGCCATTTCAAAAATTTACATCGAACAGAGCCAATGTGAACTGCAAAATCCCGATCTCTTGGCTTTTTCTCAAATTAATTTGCGTCGATTCAAGCAAGAGTTTCCCCGCGAAGAACGCTTATGCCAAGCTGAAGAGGATGTACTTACGCTTAAGGAAATTTATGCGCGATCCCTATATGAAACGGGACTTCTCTATGAACGTAAAAATTATCCAAGAGCATCTGTAATCTATTATCAAAACGCGATCGCTCAATTTCCTGATACATTTATCGCTCAGCTATGCCAACGAAGATTATTGGCTTTAGACGCTTGCCTGCCTAGACCTCAGCATGCCGAAGAGACCACTGCAATGTCCAGCGTGGAACATTCCGACGATTCTTCTTCTTCTTAGGGGTTGCCTGTGCGATTGCGTTATTCAGCCTTTCTGCTTCTAGCCGCCTGCTGCTTTGGCTGTGGATATCGCTGGGGGCAGGGAGGCGCGTTGGCCGCGCGCCAAACTATCACGATTCCTTTTGTGGAAGGTGATTGGAACGGAGAATTGACCTCGGAATTGGTTAGCCAGATTAGTCAAATGGGAACGCTTACGTACTGCGCAGAGGGCGGCGCGTTAATTTTGCAAGTGAAAATATTGGATTCGCGCACCGACAACATCGGCTTTCGTTACGATAGAAATCGGCATGGAAAGTTGATCTCGTCTGTCATTCCGGACGAGACTCGGCTAACAGTGTGGACAGAGGTGGCCTTAATTGAGGCCGCTTCAGGATGCGTGATCTTGGGACCGGCTCGATTGTCTGCGGAAATCGATTTCGATCATGATTACTACTCAAGCCGCAATGCAGTAAATGTCTTTTCCCTCGGGCAGCTCACGGATTATGATGAGGCTTATGATGCAGTGGAGCGGCCGTTAAATCGGCGTTTAGCTCAAAAAATCGTCGATTATGTTAATAATAGCTGGTAGAGAGACGTATGGAGAAGCGATTTCCTGTTGCGATAGACTCACTCCATGACATGCTGGAGTTTATCCGGGAATATGCAGCTGAACAGAATTTTGGCGTTGAGTCTCTTCAAAAGGTGAAGCTGGCTGCGGATGAAGCGTTGGCCAACATCATTCATCATTCAGGGCTTAAAAATCATGATCATCTTGAAATCAGCTGTTATGCGTTTGACAACAATGGCGTTAAGATCGTGATTAAAGATTCCGGCATTCCATATAATCCGTTGGAAGGAGATCATTCTAAGGGAATTCATTTTATAAATGACCGATCTCCGGGCGGCTGTGGAGTTTTTTTAATTTTGAACTTAATGGATAAAGTGGAATATCGCCGTGAAGACGGCGTTAATATATTAACATTGGTTAAATATATCTGATTGCATTTTCGAGGAAATATGAAGCTATCTATATGGCGCTTGACATTGATTTCATTGACCTTCTTGATCCGTTCTGGCGTATGGGCGGAACCGCTGACATTGCAAGTGCAAGCTGAGTCTGCGATTTTGATCAATGCCGACACTGGGGCCATTCTCTACGAAAAAAACGCGCACGCCTTACAGCAGCCTGCGAGCACGACTAAAATCGCGACGGCGGCATATGTTTTACATCGAGCGGGCGATAAATTGGACACTGTGATTACAGCCCAGCAAGAATCGCTTGTTTGGATTAGCGAAGAGGCGAAGCGCCGTTCCAACTTTACACTGCCTGCCTATTGGTTGATTCCTGGGGGAACCCATATGGGCATTAAAAGAGGTGAAGAATTATCCTTGCGCGCCTTACTATATGGCCTGATGTTGGTTTCTGGAAATGACGCTGCAAATGTCATGGCGCAACACCTTGACGGCGCGATTCCGGATTTCATGCGCGGAATGAATGAATATTTAAAAGAGATCGGCTGCAAACAGACGAATTTTCTCAATCCGCACGGCGTATATCACCCCAAACATCAAACTACAGCTTATGATATGGCGGTCCTCATGCGCGAGGCTCTTAAACAACCAATGTTTCGCGAGTTGATCTCTACGGTGTATTATCAACGACCCAAAACGAATAAGCAAGAAGCAACCACGCTTGTGCAATCGAACAAGCTTATCCGAAAGGGCAAATATTATTATCCCAAGGCGATTGGCGGCAAAACGGGCTATTTCTCCATTGCCGGTCATGCGCTTGTTGTCGCCGCTAAGGATGAGAATCGAACATTAATTGCAGTTGTGTTGAAAAATAAAGAGCGCAATGATGTTTTTCTGGACACGATCGCCATGTTTGAAGCGGCGTTTAATCAGCCGAAGGTCAAGCGTACATTGTTAAAAGCGGGACCCCAAAAATTCACGCGGCAAATTAATGGCGCCGCCAGTCCCCTAGTCACATATTTAAAAAACGATGTCAGCATTGAATACTATCCGGCTGAAGAGCCCAAGTTGAAGTGCCTGCTTTATTGGGACGGCGATGCGCCAAGCGCGACAAAAGATCAGCGCGTGGGCGAACTGCGTCTTCAAACTACCGAAGGGGTGGTTGTGCAGACGGTTCCTTTATTTGCACAAGAAGATGTGTCGTCTACATGGTGGTGGTCAATCACAAACCTTTTTCGTTGACGCTTTTGACGTCGCATTGGGGTCAGGCCTGACACTATGACACTTTTAAAAAACGCCAGTATGACGCCATTAAAAGCGTCATAGCGGCGTTTTTAAAAGTGTCATAGTGTCAGGCCTGACCCCAATGCAAGCTGAAGATGTGTCGCTCACCTGGTCACGGTCAATCACAAACCTTTTCCGTTGACGCTTTTGACTCCAATGCTAAGCGTTCAAAGAACCGCAGCCAATCTTCGAGGGATAATCGCTCGGGACGGGACTGAGGATCAAAACCTAAATCAATTAACGCCTTGGTGATGGCTTCCGTTGCATACAAAGGGCGAAGCGACGCCCGCAGCATCTTGCGGCGCTGCGAAAACGCAGCTCTGGTTGTTTTAAAAAATTGTTCTTCGTTGGATACTGTTGGAGGCTGTTTGAGCTCAAGAGAAACGACAGCCGACTGCACATTGGGCTCCGGAAAAAAACAATGACGGCTCACCATAAATTCATAATGCAAAGCGGCGTAAAAATTTAAAAAAATCGTGAAGGAGCTGTAATCGCTTGTTCCCGGCATGGCTGTGAAGCGACGGGCGACCTCTTCCTGAACCATTACAAATAGCGATGAAAAGGTGTCGCGCATCGAGATGAGGCGCATCAGTATGGGAGTGGTGAGGTGGTAGGGCAAATTTGCAATGACTTTAGCTCGACGGCCTTCGCTCAAATAGCGCGCCAAGACAGTTTCCACGGGGAACTCTAAGATGTCATTGCAAAAAATTTCTAAATTATTGTCCGGCGACTTTAACCGTTCCAACGCTCGCGCCAAAACACGGTCTTTCTCCACAGCCAATACGTGAACGCCCTTGTCCAGCAACGCTTCCGTTAGGGAGCCAGGGCCAGGTCCAATCTCTAGAACAATGTCTCCGGGTTGGACACAGGCGGATTCGACAATTTTCCGGATGATATTGCCGTCGATAAGAAAATTTTGTGAAAGAACTTTTTTCGGGCTAACGCCGAGTCCATTTAAGAAGAGACGCAGTTCGCTAGGCTTGTAAATAGGCATGCATCACTTCAATGTAAAAGGATGAAAGTCATCGGAGATCGCCTCAGTGAAGTGGTTTTCCTTGATATGATAGTGTTGGCGAAGTTTGTTAAGATATTCCGCAGTGGCTTTATTAACCGCGTTTTCGATTAATTCGTCTTTCAATTTCGCTTCCACTTCATTGAAAGAGATGACGCCGCCGGGAATTTTTTCTTTGAGATGAAAGATGCGAAAAACGGAGCTGTTGTCAGAGCGGCTTTTCTGGGCAAGCGGTTTGCTGTAGGAATCCGGCGTCAACGTTGCTAAAACTTCTTTGTAAGATGGCGACAACTCCTTTTCATCATGATCAAATAATTCAGAAACGGTGATTTTCGTTGTTTGTCCAAAAGGAGCGATGTTTTTGATTGCAGCAGGAAGTTCTTCCATTGATTTGCCCTCTTCCGTCAAAAATTGGTAGGCGAAAGCGGCGGCTTCGGCGCCGTTTTCCAAATCGGGATTGCGAATTGAAACCACAGCATACCGCCATTTCTCGGGGCGAATATTGTCTTTTGCATATTCTTCGTAGGCGTTGCGGACATCTTGCGGCGTCACCTGTTTTATGGCGCGTAGATTTGCACGTACGTGGATCATGCGGCGGATTTTGATGTCATCCTGCACCATTTTCCAGGCCTCTTCAAAAGTTAATCCGACTTTATCCAGGTTGACAATGATGTTTGGACCAAACAAAGATTCCATTTCTTGACGGATATCGCCGCTGGAAACGGGAACTTTTTTCTCTTCGGCGTCATTGAGAATTAATTCCTTATCGATCAGATCTTGGAGAACATGTTTCCAGCTGAACTCATAGAATTGGAAGCGCGCTTCCACCGAAGAGGTGTATTGAGGAAATTGCTTGTAGAACAGCATGTCCATCTTTTTCATGATGTCGATGACAGAAATCGATTTGCCGTTGACGCGCGCCAAAATGCGATTATTAACAAATATACGCGCAGGAGCCTCCTGTCCGAGCATAAAGCCTTCGCCCTTTGCATAGGCGGCGCTCGCTGTTAATTGCAAGCCGGCGACAAACATAAATAGAATTTTTTTCATATGACAATCATGGGTAAAGGATTAATGCGATCAATCATAAGGGATTCTACTTTTCTTGCAAAGCTGATAAAAGTGAGGGACTAAGGAAGGTAGCCAGGGCGTCCCGCCCTGCTTTGTAGGCAAAAAAACATTGAAGATAATACATGCGATCAGGGCGGGACGCCCTGGTTACTTCCTAAAACGGCGCCAAAAAAACCATCCATGCCTCCGGGCAAGGGGAGACTGCGGAAAGGTTTGCCTTTCAGGATAAGTCCATAGGTTTTAATGAAATGCTCCACCTGCTGTTCATTTTCTTCCGGCAGTACGCTGCAAGTGGCGTAGGCGATATGGCCTCCAGGTTTTACAAAGCTCAAGGCTTTTTCAAAAATGGCGCGCTGCTGTCCGACTAAACGCGCAAGCGTCTCTTCAGTAAAATTCCATTTCATATCCGGATTGCGCCGCAAAGTTCCTGTGCCTGAACAAGGGGCGTCCACCAACACCCAATCCATTCGTTTCTTTAATTTTTTGAGCTTGGGATCATCAGGCTGCACCACTTGCGCATTTTGCACGCCGGCGCGGCGCAGTCGTCTACGGGCTTCCAGAAGGGTATGGGGACGAATATCATGCACAAAGATCTGACCGGAGCCTTTCATACGCGGCGCGAACGCCAATGTTTTTCCCGCTGAACCGGCGCAATAATCCAAAACTTGCTGACCCGGCTCCACCTGCATGAGATCGCCAATCAGCTGACTTCCTTCATCTTGGATTTCAAAAAGACCCTGCTGAAATTCAGGCAAATTCAAAAAATGAACTTTTTTTTGAAAGGTGATTCCGTGTTGAGCATGCTGGCAAGGAGAGATCTCATATAGCGAGCTCCATTGGGCAAGCAGCGCGTCCCGATTGGTCTTTAGCGCATTAGCGCGCACGGTAGTGGGAGCGGTTTGATTGCTGACGCTGCATAATTCACAAGCCTGCGCTTCGCCATAACTTTTGACGAATAATTCAAAAAGGCTTTGAGGGAAGCTGACTCGAATATGCAGAGGCAAAGAAAGATTGTTTTTCTGATCATCAAGATTAATTCGGCGAAAGATCTCCAGCCGTTTTTCCCATGATGCGGGCTGCTCGCTCAGGTGATCTAGAAGAGCTTGCCAGCGCGTCATCGCATAAATCGTATCCGCTATAACGCCGCGGTCCTTTGAACCGAGGGCTTTATGTTCGCGAAAATAGTGGCTAATGCACAAATCTAAAGGCAGATTTTTCTGTTCATAGACTTGCATTAAGCAAAGCAGGTGATGATCGCGAAAAGGTATTTGCGCCATAATTTCCTTATGATTAATCCAGAAATAATAAAAGAAATATTCTAATAAAGCAAGACTAAAAAGAGGGACTTGCGAAAAAAATATTTTTCATATACATAGTAGAACGAAACATTACATTTTAGGAGGATCGATATGAAGGATACATCTCATTGCTGTTCATTTGGCTTATTGCTTGGACGCTGGTGCATAAGCATTATTTTTATTCTATCTGGAGTTGGCAAATTCTTGGAATACGATGCAACGTCGCAGTATATGGCGGCGCAAGGCATGACGTTTGTTCCGTTTTTTCTAGCGATTGCGGCGTTGATTGAAATCATATTTGGATTATCGGTGTTCTTGGGATATAAAGCTCGTCTAGGGGCCCTTGTTCTGCTGCTTTATCTGATCCCGGTGACAGCGATATTCCATAATTTCTGGTTTCAGGAAGGCGATATGTCTAAGCTTCAGATGATCATGTTTATGAAAAATCTGGCGATTTTCGGGGGCCTTGTTAATTTAGCGTGCACCGGTCCGGGCGGTTGGAGCCTTGATGCGTGCGGCTGCTGCGCAAGCTCATGCGGAACATCAT
>Ga0207104_1133_pt1 | contig 18218 bp, 9 predicted proteins | sample Alteio_BWMinHeat_79_FD_153538 | JGI IMG/M metagenome (GOLD analysis project Ga0207104, IMG submission 153538) | Enriched cells from forest soil in Barre Woods Harvard Forest LTER site, Petersham, Massachusetts, United States -... | ecosystem: Environmental > Terrestrial > Soil > Temperate forest >...
AGCGACTCTTTCCAACATAAAAAGATAGCGGATCTTTCTTAAGACCCATTGTCGGAAGATGGGATCGCCAGCTTCCCCTTCAAAAAACTTTCTTCTGATGTGACTAAATTGGTAATGATTTCTGCTAGTAAGCTTTCATCAGCTCTGCACTTAGGCAGCAAACAATCAGGCAAGTCCGCTGTTAAAATACCGTTTTCTTCCATTTGGCATAAAGCCTTCTGATTTGACGATCGGAAAGCCCGAGCGCTTCCGCGGCTTCCTGTTGCGTCATCTTTTTTTGACTTATTTTAGAGAAAATATCTCCTCTTGAAATCTCCGGTTGCGTCATATAGACCTCCTTCATGCTAACCCTCCTTTTGTGTTATTTGGGTTAGCTATTCATAATAAAAAATATTTTTACCAAAAAGAGGGAATAGGACATTTCTATTTAGCAGAAACCGGACATTTCTATTTTGCGCCTACACAAATAAATAAATTACTTTCATTTAAATTAATATTGAATGTTATAATTAAATTATAGAATTTCGAAAACGTAATAAGTTAGGAGGTTTTATGAGTGTTCAAGATTTTAAGAATGTTAATACATGGAAAGCATTTGAAGAAATGACAGCTGATTTAAAATATTCGCAATCGGAGGGTCGTTTTATTCCTTCAAAGAAAGGAGCAACAACAGTGACGTTAGATCAACTGTATGAAAAAATGAATAATCTTGAAGTTATTTCGCCTGGTGATGGCGTTTTGGCTGTGAAAGCTATCAGCAACATTACAACGAAAGTGCCAAATAAGGGGCGTGTAAGAGAATTTTTTGATAAAAAAATTGCCGACATTAATCAAACATGTAGTCAAATTCAACAAGAGGAGCATAAGGTTAAAACAGCGCAAAAAAAATTGACCACCCTTCTAAGCAAAGGAACACAAATAGGGTTTTGGCTAAATCAAAGCAATATTAACAAAGAATATGAAGCGCTGTGTAAAAATATTGAAAAAACAAGTAAACAAATACAAAAAATAATACAAAAACCGGATAAAAAAGAAAAAGATTTTAAAGAGATAATAAGATTGAATGAGGAAATGATTGAATTAAAAAAAGATGGTTATTATTGTGGGTTGAAAGCATTCGTTGAAGAATTTGAAAAAATTGATAAAGCCTATTATTATGATGCAAATAACGAATACAATGATGCAAAACATTTATATGAAAAGGCAAAAGCAAAGCTAAAGCCATTAGAAGGTTTCAAAGAAGATGAATTAGACATTCATGCTCTTAGATTAAATGATCAAACAAATAAAGCCTCAGCGAGTTGCAAAATTGCATTTGATTCAAAGGAGTATCAGTCATTTATTAAATTAAAGGATGAATCGCTGGGCTCTAATGCCAAGAAATTACATAGTTTAGCAAGCCAAGCAAAATCACAAATAGAGACTGCACTGATAGCCATTTCTAAGCTACCTGAGGATCTACAAAAGGAACTCTTTTCCGACAGGAAATCAATGCTTGAAAAAAATAAAGCAGTCTTAGGAAGGTGGGGGTAATAAGCGCCAATCGTGTCAAATCCACATCCCGCACTCGCGTGCATTAGCTAGGTTGCAAGGAGAGTGGCGATTGACGCATGGTGCGCTGTTTCGGGATTAGGAAGGGCTTCCACAGTTCGGCTCCAGAATGTTTTGAAGTCTTTCCAATCTTTCATTCTTTGAAGAAGACGTTCGGGATGGCGCACTTGTCCCTTGAGCAGGGCTGCATCAATCACCAAATCTTTCATCCAGGGATCTGCAAGGATAGCTTGGACTTTTTCGTTGTTCGGCGTTAATGATCCGCAGCCTTTTTGCACGAGCTCGCCCGCAGCATTAACGATAAAAGCAGTATGCGGCAACTCAAGATTACTAGGACATTCCACTAAATCCTGCAACGTGCCTGAGAGGGTTTCATTTAAAATCGCTTCAGCTCTAACCTTGCCATTTTGAATGACGATGAGAAAAAAATCGATAGGCTTAAGAAGTCGCTCTCCCATAGGTTGTCCGTTAAGTTTACCAGTCCGTAATTGATTGCTTTCAATATAGAAGCCTTCAGAAAGGTTGTCACATTTAAAGACGTCTCTAGCCAACGTTTTCGACATCTGCTCATAATCAGGATCTGTAATCTTGACAGTTCCATGGATCCCTTCGGCGGCGATGGGATCAACGGGGCGTGGACGATGTTCTTTAATTTCTTTTCTAAGTCGGCAACGCTGCTGCACCTCTTTAGAGACCTTTTTGTTAAAGTCCGCATAGCAATTTGGGATTAATTTTTTTACTTTTCCTGCAATCTCATTAATTTCCTTTATTAGTGCTTCATTTTTTCCAAATGGAATGGAATAATTATATTTTGCATATAATTCCTCAGCATAAGCCAACAACATCTTCTCCGTTTCTACAAGAGTTGCATGGTTTGCAAAAGCGGCGTAGGTGTCTCTTTGAGAAAATTCTGTCAATCCTTTGCGGTATTTTTCCATAATGGCCATTCGTTCTTCTGGTGTGCTTTCATTGATTTCTTGACGTGCAAACGCCTCAATTCGAAAAGCGATTTCCTGGAGGGCGGCAAGCATGATTTTTTGCCTCATTTCCTCCGCTTCATTTTTATTTGTCCATGCAAAAATAACCGGCATATCTAAATTTTTGTTGTTTCCTTGGATTTTCTTAGCCAAATCTTTTTGTATTGACCATACAATATGCTGATCCTTGGACTTATCCAAAAGACCTCTTAAGCGCATGCTAGACTGGATCGTGTGTGATGTCGTCAATCCATCTCCAGCAAAAAATAGGGCCTTTGCTCCACATTTTTGATCAATATGCGCCGACTCCGTGTGGGAGGCGTCATAGAGAGTTCCTAGATTTAATTTTCCGAAGTCTAGTTTTAATTCGCCATCTAGTTGTAATTTTTCCAGGGCTTCCTTAATGCTGTCTCCCACCAACTTCAAAGTCCTTCCATCTCGTAAAAGAAGGCGCTTGGTTTCATCGCGATCAACATTAAGCGATCTTTCTTCATTGAAATAAATGACGCCGTCTAGTTCCGAGGAATTTTTTAACCAATCTTCAGCTGTTTCACGATTGGAAAAATCGCAAAAAAAGCCTTCGGCATCGATAAGCGCCGTAATTTTTTTGAAAGTTTCCGGATGATGTTCTTTTGCCCAAACGAAGAAGCCTTCAGCTCTATCCGGAAAAATTTTCTCTTGATTGCAAGGTTTACTTAATTCGACGAGAACTTGCGTTTCAAAAACAGGATCTTCAATAAATGTTTGACCGGAATCGGGGTAAGCCAAGGGGTCTAGAGGGGTGGCCGAAAAGTCGACCGATACATCGAATCCATTTAGCAAATGGGCAGGGGTGGAAGTGAATTGTTCGGATGAAGTCCCCACTTGAGGAAGGATTGTGGACCTCAGATAATATTCAATCGCCTCCGGATGTTTTCGCAACGCTTTATTTAAGGCATCCATTTGGACAGGATTGTCAAATGAGACATCCTGCAACTCAATGTCTTTGCAAGAAGAATCTGCGATCCATTGACGGAATTTTTGGGCGTTTTGCGTGATGCCGCCCGGGAGCAATTGATTTTTTTCGTGCAAGTTCAATTTAATTAATTTTTCGAGCACGCGTCTGACTTGCTGTTTGGAAAGTCCTCGATGGAATGTTCCTTTAATCGATAAGACGCATGTCTTGTAGGGGTCGTCATATTGAGTTGCCGAATTATAAGGAGTATCGAATTCCTCTTCAGGATATATAGAACGGCCATGATGGAATTCACTGCGGGATTTTAAAATTTCCGGCAGCAACTCCATAAGAAAATAGCGCGTTAAGGCGATAAGGTCCGCTTGTTGTTTATCGAGATTTTTCCAATCGATTAATTTTTGAGGCTGTGCCGCATTACTTGTCCAATAGGCGATAAAAGCATCCCGATCGTTTTCGGCGATATCAAATAAAGGAGGTTGGGAAAAATGAATAGCTAATGATTTTTGGATTTTTGCAATCTCTTCCGGAGAAGGCATACTTTGCAGATTTTCATTGATTCGGGAAAGTTCTGCAAGATTTATAGGATTTTTGCCTGGAATTTTTAGACCTAAAAGCGGCTTCATCAAATTGAGCAGAAGATCTCTTTCAGCAGAGGGGAGCAGAGAAAGATCTCCTCCGCCAAAAATAGAACGCGTTATAGGATCAAGGTTTTTATGGGATTCATCGATAAGTAAAAGACATTGTTTTTGGAAAAATTCAAGGATCATGCCGATATATTTCAGTTTTTTTTCATCTTTCTCCTTTATTCCAGCAAAAGATTGCATCAAATTAAGGGTATGAAAAATTTGAGGCGTGATCAGCAAGGCCCGGCCTTCGGCTTTATATTTTTGAAGACTTGTATAAATAAACTCGAAATGTTCAGCGGTAAGGTGCATATGCATGCCTACCTCTAAAACAGAAAGAATGCCTTCAAAACTATTTAATGCGGCGCCTAGATTCTCCTTATCAACAGCGTAAATCGCTTGCGTAGTCATAACGACAGGCATCAAATTTTCTCGGCGCGCGCGCAGAATAAGGAGGGGTTCTAAATAAGAACTTTTTCCTAGGCCGGCGTATCCTTGAAACTGCAGTCTTCGCTTTTCCGCAAGGTCTTTAATGTCTTTGCATTTTTTCAGATGCGAAATGGTTTCGCATGCTTTTACATGAATGCGAACCTGTTCTGGACGCAGCAGCTTTCTTCCCGGTAATTTAATAGCGCCGACTCTTTTAGATCCTGTAGATAGAAAGAAGGAAATTTCCGGGTAAAGTTGAGGGTCATAGAGAAATTCATAATCGAGCAATATGGCAAGCTCTTTTTGTAAATTTGCATTTGTTGGGTCGAGCGTGAGTTGTTCAAGCAAGCGATTCGCTTCTTCGGCGGATTGGAGAATGACGAGAGTATGATAGTAGTCTTTTACCGCTCTACATACATATTCGATCTGCTCGGTTGTCAGCATAGGACGATGTTTAATCAAAAAAGCAGGACTATTTTTTAATACGACTTCATTCATCAATTTTTCTAATGGAATAGGAAGAACCTGTTGACTATCTCGTGCGAGTTGAAAGACGTTTGCATCAATAACATCTTGGGGTGTAAACGTGTTCCCATCTATTTTATAGGGAGCATTAACAATATTGCGAACCGCTTTTTGTATTTCGCTCAGTTCTTTATTGAGTTCAATTTGGCGCTGCTGAAGACTGTCCGAAACATTTTTAAAATCACGGGAATGCAACAGATAATCATATTTTTTTTGTTTTTGAAGCGCAGCATACCTTTTTGTATGTTTATCGATTAAATGAGATTCCAAAGGGTTTGCGTTGGCTTGCAATTTTTTATCAAGAAAAGGAGCTTCTTGAGAGAATTTTACTTCGCTTGATATTTTGGTGAATAGAGACTGGCATAAGCTTTCAAACGGTTTGCTTGTTTTTGCTTTCCATAAAATTGCAGGGAGCTGTTTTTTATTGTTTGGGAGAGGACTCAATAAATTTGATTCGGCATTGAGTTTCAATTCACACTCTTTAGCATATCCAAAAGAGCTTGTTTCGGTTAGGCTTTTTAAAAATGATTCATAAGTAGGATCAGATTTGATCTGTTGCAGTCGATCACAAATTTTCTGAATATCAGGAATAGCCGTTGCAATATTATCTTGTCTTATCTTGGCTAGAGAAATATCTTTAAATAAGTGAGGAAAATGACGTACATAAAAAAGCACATGCGCTAAGTCTCTGCAGTCTTCAGAATGGCCGACAGTATTTCTTGATTTACAGTATTTTGATTTAAGAAGACTAAGGAGCATAAAATCAAAAGCGGTCACTTCACCGACTTTACAATGGCGAGCTTTTTCATAAAGTTCGGCAAAATTCAGGGCGATTGCAAAAGGAGCGATCTGATTGGGATGAGCAGTAAAAGTTCGGCTAGCTTTTTCTAACTCTATAAATTCATATTCGTTGATTTTTTTCTGATCCTTTTGAGCAAAATCTTGGCAGAAAGAAAATATATAGTCAAATTTTACAAGAGCTAATTGGTCAGGACTCGGAATTTCAGCTAATATCTTAGGATGCAAGTTGATATTTTGTGGATTAATAGCAACAGATGCAGTTTTATCTGGACTGAATAATAAAGTGTGCCGTACTGAAAGAGTATGGGGCAGCGTGTTTTTTTTTTCTTTATAGTAGGCGTCTAATGCAAAAAGGAGGGTTTTTTCTTGGCTGGCTGTCAGGCGCAGCTTTTGAGGGATTGAACTTACGCCATCCTGTTTCATAATCCCTAAATAATTTATATAATTTTCCACTCCCCAATTTATCACTTTAAATTGTGCATTGTTTATTACGTAATCTTTTTCGCGTCGTTCTTTAAACCTGTCCTCTAACATCAAATTTTCATTATCAAAAATGAATTGAAATAAATGCATATTGAAGGCAAGGGCGGAAGGAGAGTGGTCCCCAAGAGAAGTAAAATTCATCAATGTTTCCCAGATCGACTGATCGAAAAATTCTGTATTCTTTACTTTCTTTAAATACTTATAAGCCTTTGGGTAGTCTCCCTGCATTTTAAATAATAGCGCAAGATGTAAATTTGCATTGGACTCGTTGCTTTGTAGGGAGCCATCAATAGGATTTACGTCATAAACATAATACGGAATTTTAGAACTATTCAAAATTCTTGATGACGAAACAGTTTTAGCAAATCCCGTTTCAGATAATTTTAACTCTGTAGCTGGCAAAATAACTTTAAATTTCTCAGAAAGATGAGCCGCCGCTTTTGAATGATTTAATGATTTTTGTTCCATTTCCGAAGAAGAGCGGAGCAGAAGAGCGCCTGGATAATGGTTAAGTTCATCTAGTGTCGAGTCTTCAAGGAAGGCTCCGGAAAATTGATGACATTTCAGTCCTTGCGCTGTTCTAGAAAATTTCAATTCTAAAGAGGGGAAATCCAATGTTTCTATTGCATTTGTCTCTTCATGCACAAAACACCTAACATCCTTGGAGGGAAGAACATGTGCAAAGCGTGGATATAGGTGGGCGTTCTCTGTTAAGTTAACCAATGTGATTGGCTCAGGCGCTCCGCTAGGACTCAATTTTGTGACGACAGCTCCATTTTTCGTATTGCTTACCTGGACATAAGGCAGGTCTGTTTTTATATCGTACACAAAAATCGTATCTGAATTATTTTCAGCTGATCTATAGGATCTCAGATTTTTATTGTATGGATCAAGGAAACTAAGTTCTTTAGAAATGGGTTTAACTGATTGACATTTTGTTAGCTTGCCTTGAACTAAAATATATTTTTCGATCTTTTTTGTCTTTTTGAGATAATGGAGCTTTCCATCTAAAGTGGTGTATTGCGTTTCTCCTTCCCAAATGACGCCGCCATGCATTTTTTCTATTTCTTCTTCTTCAAATGCGCTCCAAAGGGCCCCTGGTTGCCTTGTTAAAACACCATAATCATGATGTAAAATTTTTCCGGTAACGAAATTTACGCTATACGGTCCACAAGAGAAAATGGGGAATTCACCTTTCCATTCACCCGACTTAAAATGGGGGAGATACCGTTGGATGAGATGATTGCAGATTTGATTTCGTTTTTCATTATTGTTTATACTGCCCGTGGCCATAAATTGAGGTTTTGACTGCGCCAAAGCCCCGGGGTTGGATCGATCGGAAGGACCCCCATATTGATAATATTGGGGTCCTTCCGATCGTCCAACCGCGGGAGCTTTCGCGCAAGTCAAAACCTCAATTTCTGGCCGCGGGCAGTATAGAAGGGTTCTTAATTTAAGAGCGTTTTCTTCCATGAATATAGGAATTCTGTTTCTAAGCCAAGGATAGATCGTATCTGTAGACTTTAAAAGAGAATGTGCAAAAAGACGTGAAGTTAAAGAATGAATTTCTTCAATTTGATTCGGTTCAATATAAGTGTCGGTAAAGATTAAATGCTCGATGACTTCAATTCGCTCAGTTTCTTTGAGAGGAAGCTTTAAAAGCGCATCTAATTTTTCCTTATAATAAGGCAGCTTCATTTTATTTTGTTTTTCACAATAAGTTTCAACACAAATGCCTGTTCTTATTAGAAAAAGAATGACTCCAATATGATGGTGATTATTGCCAAAGTAATTTAAACTTTTTTGAATAGTCGCTCTTAGTAAATTCAATGTAGCAGGTTCATTTTTTATTCTTTCGGCAAGAACGCCCGGCTGAAAAAAACAGTGATCCAAGACCATTTGAATATGCGGATTCTCTAAAAATAATGTATTATCCGCCATCCATTGCATGGCAAGATGCATGCTGAGATTTTTTTTTCGTGTGATCCGCAGAAGATCTCGATAAGTGGCCTCGGAAAGGTCATAGTGAGCCGCATCATTTTCACTAAGATGTGAACAGACGGCTTCATTAGTTGTCATTTGGCGCCATTTTCGAGAAAAAATGGGAAGAGGGTTATTTTGCACACGTATTCCCATATTTGTAAATCGCGGTTCAGAAAAGGCTGTGTGTCCTTTAGCGTTATAGTTTTCTTCTACTGATCTTAATCCCATTCGCAAACTTTTTTTCCCTGAAGCGCTTGGAGCTTCTGTAAATTTTAGAGATTGGGGAAAATTTATCTTGCCACTGCAAAGACTTTGCGAAAGAATCGCGAAATAATAGAGAGACTGGATATGCTCTGGTAGGGATTTCTGAGAATTTTGCCACAGTTGCATATAGAGAGGGAGTAGATCGTCATCGGAAGCGGTAGGGAAGGTTGTCAACAAAAACTGTCTGAGATAGAGAATATGATTTTCTCCTTGCGACCCTGCATTTCTTGCAGTCGCTGTTTTAACAAACTGTTCTACCTCGAGCGCTGCGTCCACTGGAAAAATGACGCGTGGATTATCTTTATTGCATTGTGTACAGTAATTCGAAATAAGCGTGTATCGGTTGTTGTATTTGGCTAATGGCAGGGAGGTGAATGTGTGGGGTTGAAAATCCTTGAGAAAAGGAATAAAGGGGATGCCAAAGCCTTCAAGTTTAGTTTCAGGGCATTTTCGAGCAAGATTATCTCCAACTATAGAGAATGTTTCAATGGCTAGAAATAACTCCTCAAAATCTCCTAAATGCTCATTTTCTTCTTCAGCATTCGCTATAGCGTCTTTTCTAAGGCTTTCGTTATCAAAATAGCGGGGAATACGTATTTTTTTTAAACTTTCTTTAAGCAGCTTTTCAAAATTTCCTAGGATCTCTTTAATCTCTCCAAGGGGAATATCATCCCATGCATCTTTGACTTTCCACGTGGGAATAGGCAACGCGTTAGAACAATCAAGTAAAAACCGGTAGGCTTCTTTAGGCGGTAAAGCCGCTGCAATAGAGGTCCATTCTTTAAGTTGGGCGTTAATATGGAGAATATCTAGCGAAGGATGAAAAATTCTTTTAAGAGTAGAAGAATTAACAGGAGGGGTATGAATGGGATTTGTCTGCGGTTGATTTACTGAAGAATTAATAGTTGGAATTTTAATCGTTGGAAATGTTTGGCTCGATGCATTGATAGCGATAGCAGGGGAAGGGGGCGTTTTCTTTTGAATCACTGTCGCAATATGTTTTTTTGTTTTTTTTAAAATTTCATGAACGACAGCGCTGGCGTCAAGTATTTTATCTTCATTTAGGAGGTATTTAAGATTAATCACAGCTTGTCCAAACTCTTGAGCTGCATCTCGTAAAAGTTCGCGAGAATCATCGGTTGGTGATTTCAAATAATCCTGATAACCAGTAATTAAAGAATTAAAATAGATATTCAAGAAGAGTTTTTTTATCTCAGGCGAAGGGACATTATTTTGGATTAAGACGTCTTTAATGACATTCCTTACGGCTCTCTCGGGACAGTCTCCCCAGAGCTGAAGTTGAGCCGCATAGCGTTCCGTTTCAGGGTTTGAGCCTAAACTAGGAATGAGTTTTCCAAGTGTAAGAAAAATATCATAAATATTTTTGCCTGTATATGCGGAGTGATCAGGATTAGGAGGGTCGGATAAATAGCGTAAAATGTGGCAAAAGGCTGTTTTTCCTGCCTCGCCATAAAATGATTTTTTAGGAATAGAGATAGGAGGAAAACTAAACGATTTTTTCTGTTGTGTTGTTGTTTGATCAAGAATCGGGTGGTCTGAACACCCCTCTCCAACATTAAAAAGGTAGATAATAATATTGCCCTCTTTTTCTATACACTTGCAAGCAATTGCATGGGCGTCATTATCTACCCCATGTCGATATCCAAGCTTAAGGTAGGCAAACTTATCGTTACTAATGCTTTCAGAAACCTTTGTTAAAAAAACGCCGGAAGTCCACTCCAGGTCATTTTTATTTAGAGGTTGCTGGGGTATTAAATTGTTAAAATTGTGCAACTGTTCAAGCGCTTTTTCCACTTGGTTGAAGGCGTTGTTAGAGATATCCAATGGGAAAAAATCATTTTGTCGTGAGAGTCGTAAATTAGCGCGGGCGGCGGCAATGCTATAGCAAGACGCTCCGCCTTCAAATTCCGTATTCCATATAATTTTTGAGTGCATTAAGCCAAACTGCTGCCAATTTGTAGCGGTTCGGTTGCCCCCAGTATTTAATAATTTCAAGGCTCTTTCTTGCTGGAGGCGCGTGCGTTCTTTTCTCGTGCATTTTGATAGCTGATCAAGGATGCGGCGTTCAGTTATTGTCGCCTGTTCCTGTTTCGTTGGTTGTTTAATTATTTGTTTTTTAATTAATTGAGGTTGACTAACCAGTTTATTAAAAATATTTAAAATAGATGTTGTCATAATTATGAACCATTTATCGTTTGCCCTTATTCACCTTTTCGGTCACTAGAATCCTCTCTCTGTGTGCTCTGTGATCTCTGTGGTTGATAAAAAATTCGAAATGTTTTTATCAACCACAGAGATCACAGAGAGGTGACCGAGTTCTTTCTTAGTAAAGATGAACAAGGCCTATTAGAATGTTAGATCTTGCTTCGCATTCGGCTTTACCACAACATTCGTGCTTGACAGATGGATTCCGCTAGCTTTGACGGTTTTATCGTCACTGCTATCGTTGGCGCCATCACGTCTGAAATTTGGTTTCTGAACTATATTAGGGGGCGTCGTCGTGGTTTTCGGCGAGCTCTTCACTCTACAGCATTTGCAAAATCGAGAATAATAGAGAAAGGATATCAGGTGAAAGAAACCGCCTGTAAAAATTCCTAAAGCGATGCTTCGCACAAGGCATTTAGTATGATCTCGAGCATCCAAATCTTCTGAGTGTGGATGATTCATGTAGTAAAAAAAATTAGTTGCGCTAAGTCTTTCTGTGTTCATACCTGTCCTGCTTTTAGTTTTTTTAATATCAGTATCGTTGATTGTAAACAATTCAATATATTTAATCAAGATATAAAAATTTATGTTTATTTATTAAAAGTTGCAGTAAAAAGCGTTTGTAGATAAAATTAAGAATCTTGTAAACAATACAAGATTTGAGTAAGAGAAATCTAAAGGGTTGTAGCGTAGACTTCAGTCTGCGCTTGTTTGCGCAGGTTTTAACCTGCGCTTGTTTTTGCGGGTTTTAACCCGCAAGTCACAAGGATTGTAGCGTAGACTTCAGTCTGCGCTTGTTTTTGCGGGTTTTAACCCGCAAGTCACACTGAGCGTACCCTTACAGTAATTTTTACGCCATCCCGACTTTGCGGGTTAAAACCCGCAAAAACAAGCGCAGGTTAAAACCTGCGCAAACAAGCGCAGACTGAAGAGGTAATTCCGAAATTGCAAAAAAAAACGCCTTTTTCTTTCTTAAAAAAAGAAAGAAAAAGGCGTTTTAGCATAGACTAAAAAACCACTTTTTGATAAAAAGGTGTTTGTACACAACCTGTAATCAAAAAGGGGCATAATGTCTAACTTAAAACAGAGAATATCAAATTACCTAGATAAATTGCAACAGTCTCTTTTTCCTTATCTGGAGGAACATCTTGACACCCCTCTTCCAAAAAAATTAGTTGAGCTAATCACTATTCTGGATGTGATTGAAATTGAACGATTTATCGTTGATCATCGTGGCTATGTAGGTAGGCCACCAAAAAACCGTGCTGCTGTAGCTAGAGCATTTATTGCTAAATCTTTTTACAATATTCCCGATACTAAATCCTTAATCGACCGTTTAAAAAGTGACAAAAATCTAAGAAAAGTTTGTGGGTTTGAAACTATTTATTCTATTCCAGGTGAATCTTCGTTTTCACGCGCATTTCAAGTGTTTACAGAATTAGAACTCCCTCAAAAAACACACGAAGCCTTGATTAAAACAACTTATCAAGATGAGCTTGTAGGACATGTTTCGAAGGATTCTACAGCTATTGAGGCGAGAGAAAGACCGGTCAAAAAAGAATGCAACGAAGAAGAAATAGCTGAAACTCCGGAAATGCCAAAGAAGCGAGCTCCAAAAGGATGTGCTAAAAAAACGCGCATAGAGAAACAAGCTAGTGGAGAGATGACTCTGGATGAGATGATCAAAGATCTTCCCACTCATTGTAACATTGGACGAAAAACCAATTCCTCAGGTCACATATATGCTTGGATAGGGTATAAATTACATTTATCAGTGGACGATCATGGTATACCTTTAGCAGCAATGATTAGTTCTGCTTCTATGAATGATTCTCAGGCAGCAATTCCACTAGCAATTATAACAGCACAACGGGTAACTAGCCTGTACGATCTTATGGATGGCGCTTATTATGCGGATGCGATTTCTGAACATAGTAAATCGCTAGGGCATGTTCCTATTATAGACGTTGCACCTAAAGGAGAAGCGCAAAAGGCGGAAAAAGAACAAGAGAACCTGGCTAGAAAAACGTTAGCTTGGGAGCCAGCAGAGGCAATACGTTTCAATATAAGAACATCAGTGGAAAGAGCGAATGCTCGTATAAAAGATGAATTTGGAGCCCATACAGTTCGTGTAAAAGGCGCTGTAAAAGTGTTTGGCCATCTGATGTTTGGAATTTTGGCTCAAACAGCAAATCAGATGCTAAAACTTGCGACATAGGCTCTAAATCAGGTTTTAAGCGAGGTTTTTGTAGAATATTGTGGAACAAAGCAATTTCCCCTGTTCTAAAATAGCTAAAAATCAATAAATATTCCTTTTAAAATGGGAATCAACAACATTTTTTTGTTTTTTTTGTAAAATTAGTGATAAACTTTGGACTTATGAACAAAAGACGAGGTAATTTCGGAATTACCTCTGAAGTCTACGCTACAAGCGCCATTGCACTTTTTTTAAGCCAGGGGGGAGTGTTTGTCAGGCATTAAATCCGCAACTTCCCGAGCTTCAGTAAATAATTTTTCTTTAACAAGAAAATCCACAATTTTGTTATAAGCGCCACTAATGAGACAATCATCGGTAAATTTTCCACTCTCTTGAAAGCTTTTTACAATATCTAAAGCTTTTTTATATTTTTTCTTGCCTAAAGAATGGTCGATAATTTTATCTAATGTCGTTACACAATACCGATCCCGTGCAAATTTCAAACTAGCGTCCATCGCTTCTGCGTAATATCCTTTTTCAATAAATGAGTTGTTCATATCGCTTTCTATAAAACATTCTGCCTTACGAAGTGTTTCAACAGCATTCCTTATTAAACCAAGCTCAAACAATTTCCTACTTATCAAATTATAAGCATGTCCGCGCTGACTTTCGTTTTCTATTATTTTAGCTAATTCAAGTGTTTTGTAAATACATTTATTAGACAGTAACAAGTTAAAAACGCTGTTGATTTCAAAAATTTTTTTTGTATTTTTATCTGTATTTTTGTACCAAAGAGCGGCGGCAAGTAGTATTCTGCATTGCTTATTTGCTATTTCAACTGCTATTTTGAATAATTTCATGCTCTCTATTTTTTTAAGTATTAGAATTAGAGAATTCGTATATTCAAACGTTGAAAAATGAATTTCAGTAATAGTTTTTGTAGGTGAAATTACACCTGGCGTTTTTGCAGCATTAAGCTCCTTTATTATCTCTGAATATTCGTTACCATCCAGATGTTTGATTATAAGATTAATTTGATTAAGAGAAGAGCTATCTTGTTTTATTTTTTTTATGCCGTATCCTTTCCATAATTTATTTGTCGCCATAATGGCGTGTAAATCGTCTATGCCAAGAGAAGATATTATTTTTCCCATTAATCCTTTATCGCGTAAAACTATACTGCCCGCGGTCACAAATTGAGGTTTTGACTTGCGCGAAAGCTCCCGCGGTTGGACGATCGGAAGGACCCCAATATTATCAATATGGGGGTCCTTCCGATCGATCCAACCCCGGGGCTTTGGCGCAGTCAAAACCTCAATTTGTGGCCGCGGGCAGTATACATCTCTATTTGGAGAACCAGTACTGAAGATTTGGGCGGATTCAATTGGAACAAGAGGTTGTTTGACAACTAATTTTTTATTTGTTTTATTGTTGTGAGTGATTTTTTTAATTTGATCGAGGTTTTCCATGCCTGTTGGATCGGGTAATTGAGATTTTTTACAACAAAATCTTTCGCAAATTAGCGAAACTCCCAAAACCATTACAAATGGAATCACTAACAATAATAATTTTGCAAGGCATGCGATTCTTGTGCATAGGGAAACAAAAACTGAAGACGGCTTTTGAGAACCATATACCAACTGAACTGCATTGTTTTTTATGAAATGAGCGCAACATGTTGAAATTTCCATATGAAAGCCGTAACAAAAATGCAGATAAAAAGAAAGAGAATAATCAAGCATTGGGGTCAGGTCAGGTTCCTTCGTGCAGTGTGTTGACTTCCTGAATTGGGTTAAGAATTTGACGCTTTGACCCCAATGCTGCGCTGACGACCGCGGATGTGGAATTTGTTAAACAGCCGAGGCCTTCTGGATTTGCTCAATTACACTTTTTTTAAGCCAGGCGGATTTTTTATCAGACATTAAAGCCGCGACTGCCCGAGCTTCAGTAAATAATTTGTGTTTAACAAGGAAATCTACAATTTGGTTATAAGCGCTATTAATGAAAAAATCATCGGTAAATTTCCCACTCTCTTGAAAGCGTTTTACAATATCTAAAGCTTTTTTATATTTCCCCTTATCGAGAGAATGTTTGATAATTTTATTTAATGTCGTCACACAATACCGGTTTGGTGCAAATTTCAAACTAGCGTCCATCGCTTCTTCGTAATATCCTTTTTCAATAAGTGATTTGTTCATATCGCTTTCTATAAAACATTCTGCCTTACGAAGTATTTCAACAGCATTCCTTATTAAACCAAGCTCAAACAATTTCATGCTTATCAAATTATAAGCATGGCTGCGCTGATTTTTATCTTTTATTGTTTTAGTTATTTCAATTGCTTTGTAAATACATTTACTAGATAATAATATATCAAAAACACCACCGACTCCAAAAAGTTTGTCGCTAAAATTATCTAAATCTATACATCGATACATGAGAGCGGCGCTAAGTAGCAGCTTACATCGTTTATCCGTTATTCCGAATCCTATTTCTAATAATTTTACATTATTTATTTTTTTAATTATTAGAAGTAGAGAATTCATATATTCGAATGTTGCACATGAAATTCGTAGGAAAAGTAAAGTTGCCGTTGGCTCGGCTGATCGTCACTTTGCAATCTTCAAGCGGCTGGCGCAACACCTCCAACACGGTGCGTGAGAATTCAGGCAACTCGTCCAAAAAGAGAATGCCATTATGCGCTAAAGAGACCTCTCCCGGTCTCGGCACAGAGCCGCCTCCGATCAATCCCGCATAGCTCACCGTATGGTGCGGCGCGCGAAAAGGACGCTGAGTGACTAAACTTTGCCCTGGCGGCAATAAACCAACAATGGAGTGAATTTTTGTAATTTCCAAGGCCTCTTCGACGGTTAAATCAGGCATAATGCCGATTAACGCTTTAGCAAGCATGGTTTTGCCTGATCCAGGCGGACCTGTCAGAGCCACATTATGACCGCCGGCGGCGGCGATCTCCATCGCCCGCTTTACATGAGTCTGTCCTTTCACGTCAGCGAAGTCTACAGGAGGCGGAACGCTCCTGAAAAGATCCGCTGATAGGGCATGCGCCACAGGTTGAAGCGAAGTGGGATTTTGCAGAAAGCGCACAGCGTCTTTGAGATGATGGATGGCCAGAACTTCAATCCCAGGAACCGCGGCCGCTTCTTTTGCGTTGACAGCTGGCAAAAGCAGTCCTTTTTTACCCAGATCCCGAGCCAGCATCGCAATCGCCAACGCTCCTTGAATAGGACGCAATTCACCGCTCAAACCCAATTCGCCAACCATGAGATAATCGGCATTAAGATTGCTTTTAGGAATGTGACCTAGCGACAAAAGCAAGCCGATGGCGATGGGAAGATCGTACAGCGCGCCCTCTTTTCTGAGGTCGCCGGGGGCCAAATTCACCGTGCAATACATATTGGAGGCCTGATAGCCTGAATTTTTCACAGCGGCCAACACTCTATCTTTAGATTCTTTGACGGCGGTGTCGGGCAATCCCACGATAAACAGCATTTGTTTGTCGCCGCCGCCGCTGACATCAACTTCCACCTCTACCAAAAGGGCTTCCAACCCCAATAACGCCACCGAATAGATCCTGGAAAGAGACATTGTTCGCCTGCAAGTTAAATTTTTTAATAGAATCGAGTGTAGGATCTCCAACTATTTCTTGCAAGCTCGGAAACGCCTTGCCCCAAAATAATTAAACCAGTAGAATCAGCCATCACTTGGGGCGTTAGCTCAGCTGGTAGAGCGCAACAATGGCATTGTTGAGGCCAACGGTTCGACTCCGTTACGCTCCAATCTATAGGATTTCCTCTTTCGCGCAGCGTTTGGAGTGCGTGCGACTTGTCGCCGCACTCCAAACGCTGCGCGAAGGGAAGGTGCAATAAAATGTTAAAGACGGCATATGCTCGCTCGTTGCCAAGGTGTCAATGCGCTTCAATGTTTCATGAATCTTTTCATATTGTTCGTAATCCATTTCTCTTGCATCGCAAAATCTATTTTTACCTGTCTCTTCCCCGCCAAGTAGATCTATCACCCGTGCATATGCGCTATCTGTGCGTTTAAGTTGAGCTAAAAGCGCTTGGTTCTTCTGTATAAATTGTTTGAATCCGTTAAACAGGATATACAGATTACTTTTTATCTTCACTAACGCGTTATTGATTTGATCTTTTCGTGTTTTTCTAGATTTTTTGCTATCTAATGAACCAAGTTGCCCAATAAGCTTATTATACTCAGCATACATAGCGCCTAATTCACTTACAAAATCTCTATACTTTTTTTGATCGATTTTATTTGTTTCCACCTTATCCAGTGCACTTGTCAAGTTTTCTTGAAGATCGGCCACCCAATTAAGAGAAGCATCATCAAATAAAACCTTGTATTTGGCAATTAATGGTTGTTCTTTCGAATTTTTTGTTAACTCTCGCAGTGTTTCATAAATACCTTTAAGACCTAAAATATATGGCTTTGCCCTAGTCTCTTTGGCTTGTCGAATTTCTTTATGCAATTGCAAAATTTCATCTAAAATTATACCATTTCCTAAATTATATTCATTGATTAATTCATTTAAATGATTTGATTTTTTAACTAATCTATTTAGTAAAGCCTTATCCTTCTCAAATTTATCCATGGCTAGTTCAATTTTCTTATATTCCCTTAGCGCTTCATCGATTCTATTTTTATTTATGATAAGGATAACATCTTCTTTGGATAATTTTTCATGGGGAAATGCTTTTTTAAATACATCATATAATCCAGAGACATCCCCTTCATTTGGGTATTTTACAACAAGATTTGCAAGAATCTCTTTAGGCGCCACTAATGCTTTGCCTTCCGCATGCAACTGCAAATTTAGCTGTATAAGCTGCGCCGTTATCTCGTCCAATGACACCGCTCCTTCATAACCTACCATTACAAAACGCCCATTTAATTCTCCTTCTGGAATCAACTTTTCAGTAAATTCTAAGAAATTGTATGGATTATTGATTTCATGAAGCTCTTTTCTCAAATTTAATGGTTGATAAGATGACATATAACCTCCAAACAATAGTTAAAAGATGGATAACAAGTATTATTATTAATTATAACAATAGCATTAATTATTAGTATATCCATTAATCTCGCATTGGGGTCAAGCCTGAGCGAGCAGAAGGTAACAAGGCCGTCCCGGCCTTGACAGCCAAGGCCGGGACGGCCTTGTTACC
>Ga0207104_1134_pt1 | contig 18217 bp, 15 predicted proteins | sample Alteio_BWMinHeat_79_FD_153538 | JGI IMG/M metagenome (GOLD analysis project Ga0207104, IMG submission 153538) | Enriched cells from forest soil in Barre Woods Harvard Forest LTER site, Petersham, Massachusetts, United States -... | ecosystem: Environmental > Terrestrial > Soil > Temperate forest >...
AAATATAAGCCCAAAATGCTTGCTGTTGGTTTTGATATGGCCGAACCTACCTTTAGGCATATTGAGTTTGAGGACTACAAGGCTAATCGCTTGGAAATGCCTGATGATTTGTCGCAACAATGGCCCCTGATAAAAGAAGGTGTAACAAAACTTGGATTACCAGTCTATGAATTATCAGGCTATGAAGCAGATGATGTAATTGGCACTATAGCTAGAGAAGCAGAAAAACGCGACTTTAATGTGCTTATACTAACTGGAGATCAAGATGCTTTTCAGTTAATCGAAGGTGCCGATCAAAAAATAAAAGTGCTTATGCCAAGTAAAGGTGGGTTGCAACAATATGGACGGCAAGAAGTATTCGATAAGCTTGGTGTCTGGCCTGAGCAAATTACAGACTACAAAGGATTGTGCGGAGATACTTCAGATAATATCCCGGGCATCAAAGGAATTGGTCCTAAAACTGCTCAACAATTACTCAAAGATTATCATGATATAGATGGTATTTATAAGCACATAGATGAAATTAAAGCCAAGGGTTTGCATAGCAAACTGGTTGAAGGTGAGCCTGCTGCCCGGCAAAGTAAAGGATTAGCCACTATCCGGCATGATACGCCGATAAAGTTTGATTTTGAACATTGTTACCTGACGCCACCAAATGTGGAGGCATTGAGTGAGTTTTTTTTGAGCTTAGAATTTAAGACACTAACCAGTCGTTTGCCAAAAATTCTGATAAATTTTTCTGTTGACGCTGAGCAAGCTAAACCCATAGAAGGTAAGTCAGCAAGCGAAAATATGGTCCCATACCCTGATCAAGGTAAGTCAGCAAAGGAAAGCACAGTCCCCAATTCTGATCAAAGTAAGTATGAAAACCCAGCGGACAAAGGCAAAACTATCGACTCAGAAGCTGAGCTCGATAAACTAGTACAAACCCTTAGCCGTCAGGAATTAATTAGTCTATATGTTAGTGCCTCTCCCTGGGAGCCTTTATCCGCTAACGCCAAACTACATGGCGAGCCAAAAATATATGGCTACGCTTTGGCCTGGGATAAAGGGCTTGCTTATGTGCCTATTCGCCAAACTGCTTTGGCCTTGGGTGGACAGCAGGGTTTGGATCATGAACTAGTAAAGAATAAACTAGGCAAAATATTTTTGGATTCTAAAATAGGAAAAGTTGTTTATAACCTTAAACACACACTTAATATATTGGCGAGAGAAGGCATGGGACTGGGGAATGTAGTTATGGATCCGATGCTAGCGAGCTATATTTGTTCTTCGGATGAAAAACATGGACTACACGATCAAGCTGATAGGTTGCTGAATCTTGTCACACAGCGCTTGGGTGAAAAAAGCACTGCAAAAAAGATTAGTAAAACTATAAGCCCTGCTGCAGAAAATGTTGCTGAATTGGTGACACATGCTCTGGAGGATGCCAATATAGCTTTTCAGCTAGAGCGTTATTACGCTAACAACATGGATAAAGATCAAAAATCACTGTTGCAAGAAATGGAGTTGCCACTGTCAGTGGTGCTGGCCAAGATGGAACAATGTGGAATATCTCTTGATCTGCCCTATCTGGAACGATTTTCAAAGGAACTGACAAGTGAATTAGGCAAACTGGAACAGCAGATATTTGACTTCGCTGGACATACATTTAATATCAACTCCACTCAACAATTACAAAAAGTGCTCTTTGAAGAACTTGGGCTACAGGCTAAGGTGAGGACAAAGACAGGTTTTTCGACCGATGCTTCAGTGCTTGAATCTTTAAAAAACGAGCATAAGATTATTCCTTCGTTGCTTGACTATCGGCAATTTACTAAGCTTCAATCAACCTATGTCGATGCCTTACCAAAAATGGTATCGCCTATCGATAAGCGCTTACATGGCGAATTCAATCAAGTGATAACCAGCACCGGGCGTCTTTCTAGCTCGAATCCTAATTTGCAAAACATTCCTATTAAAACCGAATTGGGTCGGCGTATGCGCCGGGCTTTTGTTCCGGCTGATAAAAAATGGTTTTTATTATCGGTCGATTATTCCCAGATTGAACTAAGGCTTTTGGCGCATATGTCTGGCGATGAACGACTGGTAGATGCCTTTCAAAAGGATCAAGATATTCATGCTCGTACAGCTCACGAAATCTTTGATGTGCCAATCGATAAGGTGACAAGTGATATGCGGCGAGTTGGCAAAACACTCAACTTTGCTTTGATATATCAACAAGGCCCTTATGCTACCGCTCGCGATTTAGACATATCAGTAAAAGAGGCTGGCGCCTTCATTGATAAATACTTCAAAAGATATGCCAAAGTAAAGACATTTATGGAAGCGACAATTGAAAGTGCGCGCAAAAGTGGCTATGTAGAAACACTTTGGAAACGCAGGCGTTATTTTAAGTTCTTGAATGATAGAAATGAGGCTTTAAAGAGGGTTGATGAACGGGCGGCCTGCAACGCACCTTTACAAGGTAGTGCTGCTGATTTAATGAAATTAGCCATGATTCGCCTTGATAAGGAATTAACGGCAGCAAAACTAAAGTCAAAACTTATTATGCAAGTGCATGATGAACTTGTGCTTGAGGTGCCGGAAAACGAACTGGCACAAGCTAAAGAACTGGTGGTTAATGTCATGCTTATGGATCAGCCTTTAGAAGTACCTTTAAAAGTTGATGTGGGCTCGGCTCATAATTGGATGGACGTTAAATAGCTAATTTAATTGTCTCAGCTTTGGGTACATAGCAAATGAGGTTGAAATGGACTTCAAAATATATGAAAAAATAGCCATTTTTTATAGTATGATCACTATAACTTTGGCGAATCTTTAAAGTAGGGTACATGAAGAATCTCACCCACCCATCCAAGGAAGATATTTCCCTATTTGCACTGTTATATGCTCTTAGTGAGCCTTTGCGCTTCACGATAATTGAACAATTGGCTGATGGCGAAGAGCTAACTTGCGGCAATTTTAAATTACCATATAGCAAGGGTAAATCCACTATGACTCACCACTTTAAAGTTTTACGTGATGCTGGATTAATTTGTACTCGAGTCGATGGACGAGAACATTATACTTCTTTGCGTCGGCAGGATATTGAGCAACGTTTCCCGGGACTGCTGGATGCTTTGATAGCCGCTTTCAAATCGGCTGAAAAACCAAACCTTGTTGCACTGCATAGTAGCTCACGCGCGGGCAAGCTTGCTTTTATGGAAACCATAAACGAAATAAAATAATAGTCCCAGCGGGCAAGTAATAGAATAAACTTTCAAAACAAGCGGGTTGAGATTGAAAGCTAGCAAAATACAACCCAACAATCCGAACCAGGCTACAAGCGGGTGAGCGATCTTAAGCCTTAACGCGCCCAAACAAACAAAAATAAAAGCGACTAAAGTGCCTAAAACCATCATATCGGCAATCTCGCCAAAGGGAACAAAAGCCGCGGTGGTTCCGACAATGGCACCGTTAATAAGAATACCAACAAGGGGATTACCTTTGGTTGATTTTTCAAAAATACGCGGCAAAAGACCATCTTCAGCCATATTGCGAAATATGCGAGGGCCGCCCATACATAGAACCAGGAGAACATTGAATATACCCAATACCGCCCCAAGGGCTATTAACTTTGCTGTCCAACCCTCGCCGACCCTGCTAAGCAATACCGCCAGTGGTGCTGCAGCGTCAGTGCCGGCAAATGCCTCATTCGGCTGTCCGTTTATAAAAGCGGGCGCTAGTCCGGTTGCTACTGCCATAACAGTAATATATAGAAAAGCTACTATCCCCACACATAAGTAAGTAGAGAGGCTTGTGTCTTTTGGACTTTTTGATTCACGGGCAAAAGTATAGAGAGCGTCAAAGCCGACATACGGGAAAACAGCCAGAGCGGCTCCTTGTAGCACACCCGTTGCTCCGGTAGGAAAAAATGGTGTCCAAAATGATACGTCGATGTGGCGGATACCCACCACCAAGAAAATTGCCAGAAGCGATAGTTTGAGACAGACAAGAAGAAAATTCAATTTAGCAGATTTGCTCACTCCACCAACAATGAGAATAAGGGTGACAACGGCAATTACAGCGAAAGCAATAATATTTATGCCAAAATGCATATGGCCATCAGTACTCGTTGGACCGCACCAAAATGGTGGCAGTGAAAAACCTAAAGCCTTTTTTAAATATTCCGCCCACGCAATAGCTACAGCTGATGAACCAAAACTATATTCAAGGAAGAGGCCAAAAGCAACAATCCAAGCAAACACTTCACCAATGGAATGATAAACATAACTATAAGCCGAGACACCATGCGGGATCAGGCGGGAAAACTTCTCATAGCAAACTGCTACTGCTAAGATTACAAGACCAGTTATCAAAAAGGAAAGAATTCCTGCTGGTCCTGCTTTGCGAGCGATCATGCCAGGCATGGCAAATATGCCAGCACCAATGGTGGCACCAATTCCCAAAGCTGTAAGCATAAGCCAGCCTAAGTGCTTATCATGCGCATGGCCAATCGTAGTCGGCTCGATTGATGTCCGGCGAATTAAGGAAGATATGAAGGAAGTTGACATGTTTCTATTGGTAATAAAAAATTTAGTCTGGCGAGTATGCTAGTATAGCGCAAAAAATAATATGTAATAAATAAGGGTGGTATTATTTTAAAGAAATAGCAAAGAGGATGGGATTTGAGATGTTGAAGTGGTTTCTCTTTCTTCTTTTATTGTGGTTTCTATATTACGTGCGGGAAGTATTTCCGCCATTCATCATAGGTGGTATCATCGCCTATTTGCTTTTGCCACTAGTAAATAAGCTTAGCGCCTCGGCTCGTATTGATAATAGATGGGCAGTGGCTATCATCTATTTGCTGTTTGTAGGCGCAATTGGTCTATTATTCTGGGCGTTTGGCGCCCGAGCCATAGACCAGTTTTCTACTTTAGTGGCTCAACGTCGCGAAATTGTCACCAATCTGGTTAATCAAATGGCTACTGCCTTCAATTGGCAATTGGATGTAGAGCAGTCAACCAACGAGATTCTATTAAGCGCAGAACAAAACTTTGGCACCCCTGGTGAAATTGTGCACCTTGGTGCGCTTGTTTCTAAAGGCATGCTAGCCATGCTTGTAACCGTTGTTTCATCCATTTATCTTATTGTTGATAGTCAGCGGGTGGGTGACTTCTTTTTGCGCTTCTTGTCGCCACAAAAGCGTAAGACAGCTGTCGAGCTTTCTGCGCAGATGAACTCGATATTGAGCAAATACTTAAAAGGTCAAGCAATTTTAATTGTTTTGATGTTTGCAGTAGCATATGTTATTTTACATTTTATTTTTCATCTCAAATATGCTCTGCTGCTTGCCATTATGAGTGGATTTTTGGAAATTATCCCAGTATTGGGACCAATTCTTGCTACTACCATTGCCACTGTTGTTGGCATAGCTCAAATTGGTGTCGACTCGGCCCTTTTTATTATCCTTTGTTACACAGGGGCCAGGTGGGCTGAAGATTACATAATTATTCCGCGCGTTATGGGGCATTATGTAGAGCTGCACCCGCTTGCTGTCATTTTTGCTGTATTGTGCGGAGAGGTTATGGCTGGAGCACTGGGCATGCTAATAGCTATCCCGGTGGCTGCCTCTATCAAGGTTATTCTTGATTTTTGTTATCCGTCAGTGGCAAAAGAATAACTGATCATTGCCGTGTAGCTCAGAAATTGCTATCTTATTACTAGTAGTTGTTTGCCATTGGCAGTAATATATAATCCATATCATGTTCTTAGCTGAGGCGGGAACAGTAAAATTAGCGTAATTGTTATATGGTCCTTATTAACGATTGTTCATTGTAAAGTGTGCTCATAAATTAAAGATTCTCATAAAGTTCTAAGGCAGAAAGATTCTAAACAATGATTACTAAAGAAACAGTACGACATATAGCAAAGCTTGCCCGACTCAGACTTTCCACGCAAGAAGAAGATATTTATACTGAACAATTGGGCAAAATTCTTGACCATGTGGATGCATTGCAGGCTGTGGACACTACCGGTGTTGAACCAATGTCCCATGCTTTGCAAATTAGCAATATAATGCGAGAAGATGAAGTTGAGCCACCGCCGAGCAAAGAAAAAATTCTAAGTGGGGCGCCACAGGCAGAGCGGGGGTTTTTCCGCGTTCCTAGAATAGGTGATTAGCAAATGAGTACAAAAGATAAGGTTGCCCCCGGAACCAGATTTGTTTTTATAACTGGTGGGGTAGTCTCCTCTTTGGGCAAAGGTATTATTGCTGCTTCTTTGGGCAGACTTTTGCGTGCCCGCGCGATTAGCGCCACTATTGTTAAATTGGATCCTTATCTAAATGTGGACCCGGGCACCATGAGCCCTTATCAACATGGCGAGTGCTTTGTCACAGAAGACGGTGCTGAGACAGATTTGGATCTAGGCCACTATGAACGATTCCTTAATGTAGACCTGAGCCGGATGAACAATGTTACTGCCGGGTCAATTTATAAAAGCGTGCTTGAAAAGGAAAGACGAGGAGATTATCTTGGTGGTACAGTGCAGATGATTCCTCATGTCACTAATGAAATTAAGAACTTTATTCTACAAGCCGGACAACAATCAGGCGCTGATATTGTGATCATAGAAGTTGGTGGCACAGTCGGTGACATCGAAAGCCTTATATTTTTAGAAGCTATTCGTCAAATGCGCAAAGAAGTAGGTAGAGATCATGTTTGTTATATACATGCGACTATTGTGCCTAATCTTAAAGCCACTAATGAATTGAAGACCAAACCTACCCAACATAGCGTGGATATGCTGCGCAGTCGTGGTATTCAACCAGATATTCTTGTTTGTCGTACAGAACGCACTTTATCAACTCCTATTCGAGAAAAGCTTTCGTTATTTACTGATGTAGATGTAAACGCGGTCATCCAATGTAAAGACGTCCAACATTTATATGAAGTGCCGTTATTGCTAGAGCAAGAAGGACTGGCTGAGCGTGTGCTGGAACGTTTGCATATGCCTAACGCTACACCGGATTTAAAAGATTGGAAAGAATTAGTTGAACATATCAAACGCCCAACTGCTAATGTCACTGTGGCTATCGTAGGCAAATATATAATGTTAGCGGATGCTTATATCTCAGTTGTGGAGTCTTTAAAACATGCCGGAGCGAAACTGGGCGCTTCAGTAACAATCAAGTGGGTATTGTCTGAAGATATTGAAAAGAATGGTACCGATGAATATTTGCAGGGTGTAGAAGCTATTATTGTCCCGGGCGGATTTGGTGACAGAGGCATCGAAGGGAAAATTCAGGCTGTTGGATACGCGCGTGTGCATAAGGTTCCATACCTTGGCTTATGTCTTGGTATGCAAACAGCTGTAGTAGAATTTGCTCGTCATATGGCTAATATGCCGGGCGCCAATTCCACTGAATTTGATCCGCAGACAAAATATCCAGTCATCGACTTGATGCCTGATCAGCATAACGTAATCATGAAGGGTGGCACTATGCGTCTAGGCCGCTATCCTTGTCACCTTAAACCAGGTACCACGGCTGCAATCACTTATGGTCAAACTGAGATATGGGAAAGACACAGACATCGCTATGAGGTAAACAATAAATTTCGTCAGGCGTTAAGTGATTCTGGTATGACTATGTGTGGTTTATCTCCCGATGGCAAATTAGTGGAGATGATTGAGTTAAGTAATCATCCTTATTTTATTGGCAGTCAATTTCACCCCGAGCTTAAATCAAGGCCTGACAATCCGCATCCACTATTCGTTGGTTTAGTGCAGGCAATATTAAAGCAACGGCCAGCGGATAATGAACAGCAGAAAACTGAAAGTGCCATGCCGACAAATCCAGCCCCTCTTTTTAAACGGAATTAAAATTAATGGCTATTCTTACTGGGCTTTCCGGAAATGAAATGTATTGCCTCAAGCAAAAAGGATATGACGCGGGCAATCTTGTTATAGGTAATAGTGTATTTGCTCTCGGCTTTGTGGGCAGCATTGGCTCTGGTTTTAACACCTTGATGGGCGGTGAAGTGACCCCTGTCACTAAAGTAATCCATGATGGACGCAAGCAATCATATGAGCGTATGATGCGTGAAGTGAAGACGCATGGTGGTGTGGGAGTAAGTGGCATATCGAGTGATCTGGTTTTTCACGGTACTAATATAGAATTTCTTTCTATCGGTTCTACTCTACACAAGGCTAATGATGGTATTGATAATCAAACAGAAGGCAGTCAACTGGAGCCAACATTTTCAGCGTCGGCTGATGGCCAGGCTTTGTTCTGCCAGATGGATTGCGGTTTTCAACCAGTAGAGTTTGTCTTTGGAAATGTTGCTTATTCAATCGGTGTTCGTGGTGGCATTCTTGGATCGCTTAGGAGCTTGGGTCGTGGAGAAGTAAAAGAATATTCGGACATATTTCACAAGACACGTCATTTAGCATTAGATCGCATTACAGATGAAGCACGCTGCGCTGGAGCTAACGCTGTCCTTGGCATTCAAACTTCTGTTTCACCTCTTGGAGCGATGCAAGAGATGCTCATGATAGGTACTGCCTCTAAGCATCCATTACTGCCAGCCCAGTACTCGGAGTCTCCGATAAGCAGTGACCTTACTAATTTAGAGATGTGGAACGTTTTTAACATGGGCTATTGTCCTATGAAACTTATGCTTGGCGTTTCGGTGTTTTCTTTGGGTGTCATTGGCGGCATATCAGCTTCAATAAAGGCGCTTGTTCGCGGTGAAATTAGTGAATTAACTACTTTGATTTATGAAGCTAGAGAAAATGCCTTGCAAAAAGTTTCTCAACAAGCGGCTGACTGTGGTGCAGATGACGTTATCGGTATTAAAACTTACATTAGCGATCTTGGTGGCGGTATCCTTGAATTGATGGCTATTGGTACAGCGGTAAAAAAATCAAGCGATATTAAGCCGCTTTCGCCAACCTTGCTGACCCAAGCGGTGATTAAAGATCAGCAAACATTTTTCAAATCTGTAGATATATCAATGGGAATATCTCTCAACCAGCCGACACGCAGTCTACAAAATAGTTTCTGGGTTACCATAATAATTGTAATTTATGTTATTGCGGTGGTTTTATTGAAGGGCTTAAAAATTGGCATCACCGGACAATGATCAGGTCTATTCTTCTCTCATTCTTTAGTGGATCGTTTGGCCATAACTCCCAACCAGCCTTTCCACCACAGGAAAGCTAAAACAGCTAAACTACCAAGGAACATAATGAGCAATACTATTGGGTAACCATAGTACCAGTTTGTTTCAGGCATATTATATGGGGAAGTAGCGCTATTGAAATTCATGCCATAAATAGCTGCAATGAGCGTGGGTGGCGCGAATACGGTGGCAATAATAGTCAGCACTTTCATCACTTCATTCATGCGATTGCTTATGCTTGATAGATAAACATCCATAAGATCAGCTCCCAATTCACGGTAAGTTTCAATTAAATCAATCAATTCTACAGCGTGATCATAACAATCACGCAAGTGCAATCTAACTTCAGTACTAAAATTATGGGAAGCATCTCTAAGTAGCGCGTTTAAGACTTCTCGCATAGGCCAAACAGTACGACGAGCAGTAAGAAGTTGGCGTTTAGTCATATGAATCTCAGCAATTATTTGTCGAGAAGGATCTGCCATAACCTCATCTTCTAGATCTTCCAATTTTTCGCCAAGACTTTCTAAAACAGGAAAATATGTATCTATCACGGCGTCCAATATAGCACTGGCCAGATAATCCGCGCCATGAGAGCGGATCATGCCATTATTGTTTCCGATTCTCTCACTGATACGCTTGAGACTATCCAATTCTTCAAATTGAAAACTAACTACATAATTTTTAGCTAGAAAAAAGCACAATTGTTTACTGGAAACTTCAGTACCGTTAGTCAATTCATGTACGATAATAAAGAAGATATCGCCATATTGCTCAATCTTTGCCCGCTGGTGTTTAGTTAGTACATCCTCCAGCGCAAGCTGGTGTATGTTAAAGGCTTCGGTAATAAGTTTGAGCACTTCAGGTTTTTCTGGTTCTCTCACCTGCACCCAAACAGTGGGCCAAGCAGCAAAAATTGGCTCCAACTCCGTGAAGTTAATAATATCTTGACAGTAAGCTCGTTCAGTATCGTATGCGGTGACAGTAATCATTTAGTGCCTGACGTTCTTGTTGCTGGTCGACTATTGCTCGATTTATTCATTTGTTATTTATCTGTCGATAGTTACCGGAGGATATTTTTCAAAATTGATTGGTTAGCAATATCATAGAACATACTTTATGGATATTGTAATCGAAATCAAGCCTTCCTGCCCTAATCTTTCTAGCCCCGCATGGCTGTGAGATTACCGGACTCATAGCGTTTGAGACCAACATAGAATACTATCACTGCAACTATGCTTAATACCAAGGAGCCAGCAAAAGCATAAAGAGTGTAGGTTAAAGAAAGAGATCTTAAAGCCTCTATTGGATAGTAAGAGACGAAAAGAGCAGGCACAACTGTGTAAAGTACAATTCTTATGCGCCCTTCAAATAAGGGAGCTGGATAAAGTGAGAATGTAATAAGGGACTCTTCCCAGTGCGTAGCTAGGCTTTCCGCGTTGCCAAGGAAAAAAGAAAGACTGCCGACAATAATACTGAAAGCAATGAACAAAATCGCCACTGATACTGTCAAGATGCCAAAAAGGAATATATGCGGTAAATCTGGTTTTACAAATAAGAGATATGTGACAAAACCAAAGACCATGTCACCGAAGGCACTGGGTTTCATTTTGCCTAAGAGAAAATGAGATAAGAGATGACGAGGGTACAACAGCCAGGTGTCAAGCTCACCTTTGGCAATTATGCTAGCTAATACACGACAGTTGCCACATATGACAAAAGCTAATCCAAAACCAGCAGCTGCCACTGCCCATAAAGTAATAACATCGGTTGATTTCCAGCTAGGGACGGCTGGAAAAGCTTTAAAGAAATAAGTCCAAAAACCTAACCAGATGAGGTTGTTGAAGAACATACCTGCTGCCTCAAGAAAAAAGGCACCGCGATATTCAATATGGCTTAGCCAATTGAGCCGCACATAAGCAGCAGCCAAGCTAATGTAATTTAAAATCTTACCGAAGATTGTTTTAATTATTATATTGAACACACAGCTAACCTCCGTTGGCCGCAATTCTCTTTAGAGCAAGGTTATATACCTGCCAAACAATCAGCGAAAAAACTAGTATCCATGTTGTTTGTAAAACTAGAACATGTACAAGTTCTTCACCGCATGGATGTACAAGTTGCTTAGCCGGACCATAAACGATACTGGCAAAGGGCAATATCTTAGTCAATTCAGCATAAGGCTTAGGCAATAAATCCAAAGGGATCAACATACCTCCTAAGACCATGAGAAATTTTGAATAGATGAAGAGAATTCCACTTGTATTTTCTAGCCAAAAAGCTCCCAGTCCCACTAAAAAATTTCCTAAAAAATCAAGAGTAATGGCTAGTGGTAAGGCCAAACTCAAAGCAAATATTCCTTGCGCGGTTATCGAAATTTCCCGCGCAAGTACCAAGCATATGATGGTGCCTACAGCAAAATTGGCTATTAGCCTTAGATATCGCTCGCCCATATATAAGGCAAATTTATATAACGGGTAGGGAGTTGGCCTTATTAGTTGTATTGCCAAAGCCCCGGTTCTTACATCCTCATCTACTATTGTGCTTATTGGTGAGCTAGAGAGGATAATTGCTTCGGTGGCCGTTAAATACCATAGCATTTGTGACAAAGATAAGCCTGCCATCTGTTCTACACCACAATGTGCATAGGTGACCTTCCATAGTCGCAAAAATATATAGAGAATTACTGCTAAGAATAATTGCCGACCACAAATCTCCCCAAAATACGCAAAATTGGAGCGAGCAGAAATCATAGCCAAAGCAATGTACTTGACAAAACCATGTGTCCCTAAGTGTGTACTTCTTATACTTTGCATATTTTGTTTGTCTCAATTATGATTCTTGCATGGTACTACTGTGCCCATTGCTTCCAGCTGGTCGCGAGTAGATATGGGCAATCACTTCTTCTAGTGGAGGATCTTCAATACTTATATCGGCAATGGTGCCAAGGTCCAATATTGCTTTGACCACTGTTTCTATAGAAATTAAATCAGTAGCTACTTCCAGCTTCATGGCATAATTTCCCATTTTTAATATCTTAACCCCAGGCAATTCAGTCATTTTATGCTCGCCATGAAAACGGGCCGATACAACCTTCGTGTCCAAATATTGTCGACGCATATTTGCTAGTTTGTCGTCGAGCACAATTTGTCCGTGATTTACTACTAGAACACGTTGAGCTACGTGTTCTATGTCTCCAGCATCGTGACTTGTGATAAGCACAGTCACTCCATCTTGCTGATTCCATTCTTTAATCAAGTCACGCAATTCCTGGCGAGCGACTACGTCCACACCTATAGTTGGCTCATCCAAAAAAAGTAAGCGTGGGCGGTGCAACAGGCTAGCAGCAATTTCAGCCCGCATGCGTTGCCCGAGAGATAATTTACGCACTGGTGTGTTAAGAAACGGTACCAATCCAAAGCGCTCAATAAGCATGTCGCGTTGTTGTTTGTACTGTTTTCTATCCAGATTGTATATGCGTGACAATAAATCAAAACTATCTTCTGGTGGCAAGTGATACCAAAGTTGTGATCTTTGACCAAACACCGCGCCAATTTCATAAGCAAGACGTGTGCGATCCCGCCATGGTACTAATCCTAATACCGCAGCCGTACCGGCAGTTGGATGAAGGATACCAGTAAGCATCTTTATTGTTGTTGACTTACCAGCGCCATTTGGACCAATTAGAGCTACAGCTGCTCCTTGCTCGATGGACAGGTCGATAGAATCAACAGCCAGAACTTCTGTTTTATGGCTGCGCCAGCCGTCTCGCTTATTGACGACGAATGTTTTGCTTAATTTTTTTGCTGAGATAACCATACGGGTGTTTCCTTTAACCTATAGCAAAATAAAAAGAACTGCCTATATTTATGATGGGCAGCTCGTCACTAACTTTTAAAAGTTGAATTATGACAGTAAATCTATGCCCAAAACCAATCAGCCGAAAGCTCACTTTCGGTAACGATAAAGGGTTGCATGTATTTACTGGTATTCATAGTTTTATTATTCATTAAATTACTTGCTTGTCAACTAAAATTTTCTCTCATATTCAAAATACCGGCGGTTTCGGCAAAACTTCGCTCTTATTGGTGACATCGTAATTTCGTATATAAAGATTGGTGCCCAGAGGATCTAATTTAATTCCATCGGGTAATGAACTGCCAGTAAGCTGACTTTCTAAATTGCTAGCAGATTGCTGTGTTAACTCGGCACGCCTTTGAGAAGACAGGGTTTGGTTTTGCACATTTTGCTTAATAGATTGCGCGAGTGCTTCTTGCTCTTGCTGTCTTTCTTGACCGTAACGTTGAATTTGCAATGCGGAATAAGTTGGCTGTTTGTTTCCGTATTGATCATAGTAGAAGGCGTCGCGCATTTGCTGCAAATTCCTCTCTGTTTCCCTCTGCATTTCTGCCACCTTTAATTGTTGCTTCAAAGTAAAGTCTTGTGCCACCAATTCACCTGTATCTACTATTCTCACTCTATCAAGAGCAGTTTCCAATTGAATTTGATCCAGAGAACGGGTCAGCTCAAGACTTTTAGGGCTCCTTTTATTGATATGAGGAGTGTAAGAACTTTGGCTCAATACCGGCAATCCAGAATTGTTGCGCAAAGATGACACGGCAGTAAGACAATAATCACGCATTGTTTGTGATGGCGCTAATTTGTAAGCCTGCTCATAATCAAGTAAAGCCTGTGTATTTAAGCCAAGTTTGGTTAAAGTATTAGCTCGGTAATATAAAGCAATGGCATTATCCGCTCGTTGAGCGAGTGCTTTATCAAACCAGGAAAGCGCCTTTTGATAATCCCCCTTTGTGTATGCCGCTTCGCCGCGCGATAAATCATCTGCATGTGTGGCTAATACCATTGAACACAGCGTGAGCGTAAGAACTATGGATTTGGCGTTAGTAAGCAACATAAGAATTTTTTATAAGAAGAGTAATAGTCCGAACAGCGATGCTGCTTTGCGATAGTTCTCAAGATATGCAAATATGGAAAACTCAGAAAGCCAAACAGTGGTTTTAGTATAGTATTAAATGGCAGCATAATGTTAAGGGGAATGGGGAATTCAGTTATGACTATGAAACTTGTTTTCGGCAGCATTCTATTTATTGGTATTTTGTCCTTCTTTTCCTTTATGTTTGATCGTATGGACATTGCAAAGACGTCTTCTTGGCCAATTGTAGAAGGAAATTTGCTTGACATACAAGATAAGTCATTTAGCATTCCGATTTTGAGCCGGTTTATACCAATACGTATTCCTCATGCTAAGTATTCTTATCAGGTTGATGGTAAATACTATGAGGGGGAAAGAACGTCCGGTCCAACCATATTGTTTGTGCGTATGGCTACATTCAAACAGCCTGAAATGATCATGCCTGACTCTTCAGAGATACTTAGGTCAATCCGAGAACATAATACGATATCATTGAAAGATTTGATTAGTGGTACCAAATATAAGCCCATAATAATTCGCTATGAAACAAGACACCCTGAGAATTCAATGCCCGATCCAAATGTACTGCAAAGTGGTGTCAGCCTCTGGTGGACTTGCGTTATACTTTGTGGGGTAGGTGGACTTGGTCTTACGGCCCTGTTTTATCATGATCATACGATCAAGCCTGTAGATGATCCATCGCTTTCTCTTGAAAGTGCTTTAGCGGCCCAACGCCGTCGTAGGGGCTAATAACTGGAGCAGAAAGCTAGATACTATCTTTGCCCTTTGTGGGCTGTGTTTGTACTTTACCTAACTGATCTTGTAAATTCTTTTGCCATTCATTCATTTGTTTCATGGACTTTTCTGTACGGTCTTTGTACTGAGTGTCATATTTTGCAGCTTCATCATTTTTACCTTGCATAACTAAGCAAGTGACCAGCTCCTTTAATGTGGCCGTGCCTTGATAGTTCTGAAAAGCACCAACAAATGGATTTTGTGTTGTCTGCGTCTTTATTGCTTCTTGTGCTTTCTGGGCTTCCTGTACTTGGTCAATTTTCAAAGTAAGCTTGAGGACTGTTTCTTCATTAGCATAGTCCTTATTATTCTTGAAAGTATATTGAGCGGTTTGTAGCTGTTGAAGTATTTGATTGAAAGCCACATCTTGTTCAGTGGCATTTTTGACAGAACAAGCTTCGTCCACAGCCTTCTTGGCATATTTGCAAATATTCTCTTTATCATCGGTTGTAAGAGATCGAGAATATCCAGGCTTATTGCATTGAGTCAATAAATCAAGATCCCTTTTCCATCCAGCAGCGGCAACCTTATCTTGAACGAGGCTATTTGACTTTGACAAGTACTTTTCTGCTTCCTTAGTTTTTCCTTCTAAAACCAAACAGGTGGCTAACCTTTTTTTTGCATAATCAACTTGATATGATGCTCCATCATCAGTTTTGGCTTGTTGAGCTCTTAAAATTGATCTGAGTACAGTTTCTTGCTGGACATAGTTTTGCTTCTGTTCATACCGACAATTGATAGATTGAAGCTGGCGAAGTATTTCATCAAGTGCTATGTTTTTTTCTGTTTGGTCACCGACGGTTACTAACTTGTCTAAAGCACTTTTTGCAAAATTAGTCGCTTTATCGTAGTCATTATTATTATATGCCAGGACCATTGCCTTATATTCGGTCCTCCAATCAGAGGAGCTAGCATACGCATAGGTTGCCATATTACCTAAAAAGTTGATTGCAAAGACAATTAATAATGCCTCTCTGACAAAATGCATCGTTTGTTTCATTTTTATATCGCTTCCCGCAATTTAACAATAGACCTTATAAAATAATAGCAAACGCTGATACTATTGTCTTCTCAAGAGTTATGTTGGCGGACCATATTCATCCTCTAAAGGTTACCAATGACCCTGATAGCCTATAACCAAATCCCCCTCCCTTCTTTCATGTATGGCACCGCTTGGAAAAAAGAGGCTACTTCGCCACTTGTGCAGCTGGCAGTAACATCAGGCTTCAAAGCGATCGACACGGCCAATCAATTAATTCATTATCAAGAGTCCCTGGTGGGGGACGCACTGCTGGCGCTCCAGCAAAAAGGAGTGCGGCGTGATACTCTCTTTCTCCAAACCAAGTTTACTCCAGTCAATGGACAGGACCGCCGAACCCCGTATGATGCCTCGGCCGATCTTACGACCCAAGTAAAACAGTCTATGGATAGCTCGTTGAACCACCTGCATACAGACTACGTAGACTCCTATGTTCTGCATGGACCCTATTCTCGTGTGGATCTCGGGGCTGAGGACTGGGAGGTATGGACGGCCATGGAAGAGCTCTATAAATTGGGGAAAACCAAAATGATTGGTATCAGTAATGTCACTGCCAAACAACTAAAGCAACTTTGTGCCAAGGCAATGAATAAACCTATGGTGGTGCAAAACAGATGCTTTGCTGTGACAGGATGGGACCATGAAGTGAGGGAAATCTGCCGCGACCAGGGTATAATATATCAAGGCTTTTCATTGCTCACTGCTAATACTGGCGTCATGACTCATCCTGCCGTTCGCGCTATCGCAAAACGGTTAAGCTGTGGTATTGCGAAATTGATATTTAGCTTTGCCATGCAAATAGGAATGCTACCATTGACCGGAACCACAAACGCTCAACATATGAAAGACGATCTAGCAGCTGATAAATTTAAACTTTCGCAGGATGACATCGAGCAGATTGAAACAATCGCAATGTAGAAAAAATTATTTCATTTATACATAGTTTGCTAAAAAGATGGAAGAATCTAGCCAGTAAGTTAGATTAATTCTAACTTACTGGCTAGATTCTTAACCGCATGCCTGTGTGAAATGAACAATGAGAATAGACTCTTCGATGGTCGCAGGTCATAACCTGTGCGATCGATTGAGCGGCTGAGCGACTAATAGTTATACAATATACCAATGCCCAAAGTAATGGCTAGAAGGTTTTAGGAGGCGCAAAGGCATGGTTGACAATATTATGGATATGCTGAGAGAAGAAACCAGGCCATTGCATAACCAAACGGAAGACAACGATTTCCAAAAATCTCTGTTTAGCGGTTCTTTGCCTAAAGAGCAGTTTGTGGAATACTTGGGGCAAATGTATTTGATACATAAGGCTCTTGAAGATGCGCTTAGCGAATTAAGGATGAGCAGCCCAATAGTTGCTTCAGTGATTGCAGATCATCAGTATCAACAAACGTATTTGCAGGAAGATTTAGCTGCTGCGGAAGTACAGGTTGAAGAATTGAAACCTCTAGCTGCCACAAAAACTCTTATTCATCACATTGAAAATTTGAAAAGTAAACAGCCTATGGCATTATTGGGTTGCGAGTATGTGCTCTTTGGCAGTAAGCATGGTGCGAAACTTCTGAGCAAGCAGATTGCTAAATACGGGCTAGCTAAAGAGGGTTCTTCCAATTATTTTGATCCCTATGGGGATAAATTCTCTGGGTATTGGCAAGATTTCAAGGTAAAAATGAATTCTGCGCAATTTTCCCTAACCGAACAAAAAGATGCAATAAATGGGGCTAAGGATATGTTTAGCGGTTTATCAAAAGTATTTGATGATCTGCTTTCATTTGCCTGACTTGGTATCGCAATGCACTACAGCTTGTACCTGGTACTTCTAAGAGGCGCGTGAATAAATGGGCTTTTATACAATTTCGTATTGAGCCACACATTGTAAACCAGCTTCATGCCGAAGCAAACAAACTTGGAATGCCCGTTGGTTCCATGATTAAGATGTGGGTGATGGAGCAGCTTAAACGTAAATCTGCTTGAAGCACGAATATTTTATTCGTCCCGTCCGGTACGTTAGTTAGTTGCTTTGCCAACACAATATTTAGTCTTGGACGTTATGTTTTTTCAATAATCAATTTTTTGCAAAAAGTTAAAAGAACGCCAATTATAATTTCACAAACGGCATAGATCAAAAAAGCGCAAACGAAGAGCATTTGCGCCATAGCTATGCCGATTGCCGCTCCATCCGTATTACCCATCGTTTCCATTGCCTTCCAAGGAATTCCTGTGGACATGTATATTCTATTGCAAACTATCCAAGCTATTCCGGCTAATACACGA